>Ga0155953_1028_pt1 | contig 126625 bp, 120 predicted proteins | sample RifCSPlowO2_02_FD_107607 | JGI IMG/M metagenome (GOLD analysis project Ga0155953, IMG submission 107607) | Betaproteobacteria bacterium RIFCSPLOWO2_02_FULL_63_19
GCCGCTACCGGCTGGATGCGTTCGTGGCGTTCACCATCATGGGGCGACTCATGTGGACCTTCGCCTACTTGGGCCTGGGCTACGGTGTGGGTGCCGACCTGGAGGCCGCGGCCGGTTTCCTCACGAACCTGAGCTTCTTCCTGGTTTCATTGGCGGTTCTCGTTGCGTTCGGACTTGTCGCCTCCGCACAATCAAGCACGAGCTTGGGCATTAAGGCATGAAAACCGTTCCAGGTGTTGCCACGGCGATGTCTGGCCTGGACACCTTGGGCCACCTTGGGTTTATCGAAGAGATGCATTATGAACGTGAGCCCATCGGATTCCGCGCCTGTCATTCACACTGCCTTGGAACTCGCCCACAGAGAGCCCAACGTTTGGCGGGAGGAAATCCACCCGCCCAGCAGCGCGCACATCGCGCCTGCTACGGCCGGGGGAAGAAGCCAATGCAGGTTCGTCACCAGAATCGGCAACCGGATGCTCTCGGGTGCGGATCGAAAGCTGCCGGTCAGGAAATCCGCCGGGTTCTCTCCCGGCAAGCTCGCGGGAAGAGAAAGCGAGACGGTTCCGAGTAGGGAAACTCCCACGGCAACCAGGATCAGCCCGAGAAGGCCGCCGGCGATACCCTGTAGCGCGGTCTCCGCGATGAGCTGGGCGTGCACTTGGCGGCGCGTCCAACCGAGCGTACGCAGGAGCGCGATGTCCTTTCGGCGTTCCTGGAGCGCGCCGTAGATCAGCACCGCCACCAGTGCCAGCGCCGCCAGGCCGCCGCCGAGCAGTGTTGCGAGGCGAAAGCGGCCTACGACAGACGAGATGCCGCCAAAGAGCCCAAGCATGGTGTCCGGAGACATGACCGATGCCCGCGGCAACCAACCGGCGATGCGAGTCTTCACCGCCTCGGTTCTCTCCATCTGCGCGACCTTGAGCAAGACTTGATTCACCGTGTTCGGCGGCAAGGCCGCGAGATGCCGTGCCTGATCGATGTCCATGTAGAAATTGCTGGCCACGAGTTGGCTGCCCTCTTTGATGTCGATGACTCCTGCCACCTCGAACATGGTTCCACCCAGATCAACCGTTGAGCCCGGTTCGAGTCTGTAAAAGGCTCCGTAGTGGCGCTCGACGAGCAGCTCTCTCGCCCCTCGAGCGGGGAGCCGACCCTTGATCAGCCAGTCGCGAGCCTTCCCGGGTCCGAGCGTCGGCGTACCGTCGTCATGCGGGATACCGCTGATCGAGAAAAAGCGACCGCTGCCGAAGTTCCACAGGAGAACGAAGCCTGCGGCTTGCTCGACATCCTCCTCGGCCGACAGACGCATCAATTCCTCGTCCGTAATGGGTTGTGCCGAATAGGGCAGCATGATCCCCATCTGTTTCGGGAGCGCCGACTGGGTAGCCGCGCGTTGAACAATCAAGTCCGTGCTCAAATTGCGGAACGGCAGAGTCGACACGTCCGCGAATGCACGACCGAGCAAGTCGAGCAGCACAACGAGCGCGACGGCCATCGCGATGCCGGCGGACGTAAGGGCCGTACGCTTCCAGCGATGGGTCGCCTCCCCCCACAGGTAATGCCACTGCACCATCGGAGTGGCCATGGCGTTATTTCAATCGCGCGAGAAGCGCCGACTCGAAGTCGGCGGTCGTCCACGCGCCGTTTAGCCCCATGGGATTACCGGCAGCGGCAGGAAAATTGACGAACTCGACCACCCTGCCATCGGCGCGCTTGTAACGATGCTGCCCGTCGATGATGAGCACGAGCGGAATGTGCCCCTTCAGGCCGATGGACTTGAGGCGCTTCTCGCCGTCCGGGCCCTCGACGTCCTTCTGGACCACGCGTACCCGGCTGCCCTGCCTGGCGAGAAATTCGCGTACCGGCTTCAGTGCGCTCTGAACCGGCCAGTGGCTCATCGAGAGAATCTCGACCGTCGGCGGGGCTGCCTCGGCCGCACCTGCGGCAATGGCGACAACCATGGCGGCGGCGATGATGTTTCTGCGAGTGGTCATACTTGATATCTCCCGTCTTTGATTTCGATGACCCGATCGGCCGTCGCTGCAATGTCCGGGTCGTGGGTGACCGCCACCAAGGTGACTCCGGTGTCGCGGCACAGTCCCAGGAGCAGATCCAGGACTGCCGCGCCGGTGGCCTCGTCCAGGTTCCCGGTGGGCTCATCGGCCAAAAGGATCGCCGGCTCGTTGATCAGGGCACGGGCGATCGCGACGCGTTGCTGCTCGCCGCCGCTCAAGGCGGCGGGCCGGTGATGGAACCGGTCGGCGAGGCCCACCTTGCCCAACAGGGCTTCCGCGCGGCGGCGGCGATGAGTCGCGGTTGCCCTGTCTTCGAACGCAGCGGGCAGTTGCACGTTTTCGATAGCCGTCAGCGAAGGGATCAGATTGAAGCCCTGAAAAACGATACCGATCGAGCGGCGTCGCAGATGCGCCAGTTGGTCGCTGGACAGTGTAGATATGTCCTTGCCGAGAACCGAGATTCTTCCTTCGTCGGGCTGCTCCAGCCCTCCGATCATGCCCAGCAGCGTGCTCTTGCCCGAGCCCGACTTGCCGATCACAGTGGTAAAGCTTGAAGCCTTGACTTGGAGCGTTACGCCGCGCAGTACCTCCACGGCACCATAGCGTTTCCTGATGTTTTCAACATGGATCGCGGATTCACTCATCGTATCGCCTCTCATTCGCTGCGTAATAGCGACCAGGGTTGCGGACGGCGCGTGCTCAGCGCGGCGAGGGCTGAAATCGCGCCGGCGAAGATCCCACCGAGCCCGGCCGCGGCGAGCACTTGCCAAGCCAATTGCGGCGGGACGGTCACCGACTGGCGCCGATCTACCGCCGCCTCCGGGATGAAGTGCGGCGTGGAGCTGAGGTCCCATGGCATCTCCATCGTCACTTCGATGTTTCCGATCGCCCAGGCCGCAAACGCCGCAAGCGCGAGCCCGGCCAGCGTTCCCGTCAGCGCCAAAACAGTGTTTTCGAGCAGCACCTGACGGTGCACATCGCGCCACCGCCAGCCGAGCGCCTGGAGCACGGCCATTTCGCGGCGCCGCTCGTTGACCGCGGACGCTGTCGCCCGCAACACAAAAGCGACGGCAAAGACAGCGACGACGAGGGACAGCACCAGTCCCATGCGCTCGGACAGGAAAAGAGCGCTTTCCAGAGTCTCGCGAAACGAAATTTCGCTGGAAACGATCGCCTTCTTGCCGACAAGCTGCTTGATGCGTTCGACTACGGCTTCCATGCGGCGGCGATCGGCCTTGACCAGCAGCATGTTCGCGTCGTCCGCGCCGAAGGCGTAGAGCGCCTGCACCTGCGGCGCGGCGGCTGCCAATGCTTGGGATACGGCGAGGGGCAAATAGACATCGGCACGAACCACCTTCCCCCCACGCGCGGCATCGACGATCCCGGCGACCGGCAGCCGATCACCGCCGACGACGATGTCGTCGCCCGCCTTCAACCCGTTCTTGCCCGCGAAATCGCTATCGAGAAGTGCGGCGTGATCACCCGCTCGTAACGGCCTGCCCTGCAACAGACGGCCGTTGAGTCCGTCCAGTCCCGTTTCACCCGCTTCGAGCCCGAGCACCGACTGGTAGTGGTCCGGTGCGAGTTCCCAGAGATAAACGGCACGCGTCACCGAAACCACACCCGGTTCCTTTCGGATCCCCGCGACGGCTTTTGCAGGCAAGAGCGCATTGGGGTGCGGAAATACAAGACCCTCCAATTTCGGCGGTATGTCTCCGGTGAGTTGCACGATCACGTCCGCGCCGACAGTCTTCATTGGGGCCTCGAGCGCCCGCGAGTATGAGTTCGCGAGGGCCGCGAGCAGCACCGCGGCCAGCACGGCAACGGCGATGCCGGCTGCCGTCGCGAGCGATCTTCCCGAACGATGACGCAGCTCACGTGCGACGTAACGCCAACGATCCATGGTCGGTCCTGATTGAGTTCCGGATAGGCGCCCGGCCTAACGCACCGCCAGCAAAAGCTTCGATCCCTTGCTGACTTCGTAGGCGTCGGCGTGCCCAGACACCGACAGGTCTGGGCTGGCCAAATGAACGTGAAAGCGTTCGCCCGTGTGGGAAATGACGCCTTCCAGCCGTTCATCTGAATAGAATCCGATGAGGATGCCTTCGGCGGCCTTTTGCTCGCAAACGCGGCTTTGCGCATTGGCCGCGCCGCCGTGTCCACCATGACCGGCCGAGGTACCGGTGACGACGTGCCAGGTCATGCGCGGCAAAGTCCCCTTGACGAGAAATGGGTAGGGAGTTGAATCAACGAGATCTCGGCGGCGCGCTTCCCGGCGTAGGAAGGCCTCGAATTCCCTCTGTTTCATATCGGAGGGAATATCCACCTCGGCCCATTTGCTGACCGTCGCGGTCGCCAGCAGCGTCGTCTCATCGGATTGGGTTGCTCCTTTCATGTTTGATCACCCTTCAGTGGCTTGCTCCGCGGCATCCGAGGCTGTTCATCGAAGTCCTTCGGCGCGTCGGTTCGCATTCCACCACGCGAATGTAAGCCGCTCGTTGCATTCTTGTACGCTTCCGTAGCGCAAGGCGGTACTTGATACGGTGCGCTACAAATCTGTTGCTTGGAGCGCGCGCAGCCGTGCTGCCCGCGTGACTATTGCGAACGGATCACGGTAACCGCGATTGCCTCGCTGCGTATTTCGTGGAAAAGCCGCTCTCAGTGCTGCGAAGGCGTCGACGATAGACGCCCGTGGCGCCATCAACCTATGATCCTGATCATACGGACACCGATTTCCGGCACCTCACTGATGCAAAGGGCATGTTGCGAGCATGGAACAACGGCTCAAAGACGGGCGATATTCAAACTGTTCAGTCCCACGCTGCCCGTGCTGTTCGAGAACAGGGACAAGATCAAGACCGTGGTCGAGACAACGGAGAGTGGTCCATCGTGACGCAGACCTGCGGCAATGCCAAAGCGGTGGCCGTCCTTCAAGTGCATGCAGTCGAGGTGAACGAACTTGACCGCGATGGCATGGCGGCGATGATGCGCAACATGAGGGCCAACATGATGGGCCGCGCGGCGCAGCGCTGATCTCCGCCCGAGTGGATAAAGTTCGTGTGTTGCAGCTGAGCGTCGGCCACCTAAGCGGGCGCATCGAGCCTGGACAGCCGACCGCGTCTTGTGACTCGGCTTCTTACCGGCGAACGGCGCTACCGCCGCGCCTGAGGCTCATCCGCTTGCCGTCCATGTCGAGCGTGCCGTTGGCTTGCATACGCCGCAGTGCCCGATACAGCGCTTCATGGGTCAGTCCCAGCTCGGCCGCCCAGGCTTTGCGCGAGTCGGTCAACGCGAGCGTCCCGGCGGCACCCTCCGACTCGATGTAGTGAACGATCCTTTGCGTCGCGCTCTTGAGGCCCAACCGTTCGGCCTGGGCGCGCGACCTGAGCAGCTCGCGGGCGAGATGCGCTATCCACGCATCGCGAAACATCTCGTCATTGGCAAGCGCCGCACGGAAAGCTTGAGCGGGGAAACGCAACAGCGCACCCGGTTGGGCGGCGACGGCGTCGCAGTGGTACGTTCCGGTGCCGATGCTCGCTTCCGCGAAGAAGCCTCCCCGCGCGCGCTGCAGCACGATCTCCGCACCATTTCGGGCGTGACGAATCAACCGTACTTCTCCGGCGATCACGCAGAACACCCCTTTCAACCGGTTTCCGGTCCGGAATAGCGTTTCACCTGCCCTGAATTGCAGGCGATCCGCAATCGCCCGCAATCCGTCCGGAATGCGCGCCAAGGCCGGTTGGGATTCGATCAGCGCTTGCCAGTCTATGCGCTGTGAAACATTTGGCGTCATCTGATCGTGATCATCGTACCGGCCGCTAAGCGCCACGCCCAAACGGTCCGCGATAAACTTCAGATTTCGCTGTAAAATAGTCGCGTATGTATTTGTTAAATAACACTATGTATATCTACTCCCACCCAATGATCATCGAGACTGGCAACGACACAACGAGAACTTTTTTGCTGCACCAACCAATTTTACCGTCAGATTTACCGTCATTCGCATCGGGTAGCTTGAAAAAGCTTTCAGCCTCTATTGGGATCTATTGACGACAGTCGGCAGCCCGGGATGTGCTGGGTGGAACGTCGTCCAAGAAAGGGGTTGACTGGCCCGGAAAACGCCAACTGACGCAGCATGGTTTCCATCATGCGCACCATTTGTGATGCTATTATGCATCATATTTGATGACGAGGCTTCGCATGAGAACAACGGTCACCATTGATGACGAGCTCTACCAGCGGGCACTGGATGTCGCCGATCCGGGAATGGACAAGGGCGATCTGTTTCGTGAAGCAGTGAAGGTGTTCGTGCGAGTACAGGCAGGCAAGCGGCTTGCCGCGTTGGGCGGCAAAGCCCCAACAATGAAAGACATTCCCCGTCGGCGACCTGCGCAAGATCGGAGCCGGTGACCCTGGTGCTCGCGGATACCTCGGTCTGGGTTGCGCATTTCCGCCGCGTCAACCCAGTGCTTCAATCGCTGGTTGCGACGGATCAGGTATTGTGCCATCCCCTTATCGTGCTCGAACTCGCGTGCGGAACGCCACCGGCACCGCGCGAGCGCACAATCGGTGATCTCAAGAAGCTGCAGCAGGCCGTCGTCGCGACAACCGACGAGACACTTGCGCTGATCGAGAGGGAGCAATTCCATGACTCGGGCTGCGGAGCCATTGATATGGCATTACTCGCCTCTGTTCGACTCACTCCGGACACATTGCTCTGGACGCTAGATAAAAAACTCGGCGCCTTGGCGGCGCGCTTGGGCGTAGCCTTCAGCGCTGCCAACCAGTAGCTCGCGTTTCTCACGTCGATCGGTTGTAGTCCGGCCAAGAGAGCAGTTTTGCTCAATTGAGCCGCTGCTGAATCTTGCTCGTCGAGAAGTTGCGCCACGTCCGCGCGCTTACGGCTGCAGCAACGCACGTTTTACATCCGGTGGAAAAGGGTCTTGATGCCGGCTGGAGCGGGTTCCGCGCACCGATGATTCAGTGACCGCAGAATTCCGTCCAGCACCAAGTCCAACTCCTTGCCCACGTCTTCGGCAAGGAAGCGCAATACCAAGTAGCCGTTCTGCTGCAACAGCCGATCCTTACGCCTGTCGCGGCGGTACGCGACGGGATCGGCGAGATGCTGCGCGCCATCCAACTCCACGGCCACACGGGCATCGGCGCACAGTAGATCGACCTCCAGACTTCCGACAGCATCGAACGCAATCGGCAGCGAAACATTGAGGCGGAATCGGCCTTTGGTTTCCGGCAGAGTCTGCAGGCGCCGGTAGAGAAACGCTTCGGTCGCGCTCCGGGCTCGGTCGACACCGTCGGCATCTGCAGGCACCGTCCTGGCAACGTGCAGGAACAGGCTCGCAAGCGGCGTGTCGACTCCGTCGCGCACGAGCCTGCGCACGCTGGCAGAGTAGTCGCGCTTCCAGAACGGATCGGAAGGCAATGGCACATCGGCAGGCCACCCCGGGATGGCGCTCGCAGGCAGGATGGCCCTGTAGCCAATTGCTTCATAGCCGCGGCAACGCCGGTCGAACATCCGCGCCAGCATGGGCACGTTGAGATCTGCATAGTCGTAGATGCGCACGTCGCGCTTGCCTTCGTAGAGGCGGTGCAGCCGGCCGGCGTACTGGGCGATGGTGCCTCGCCACGAAACAGGAAGCGTCAGAAACAACGTGTCCAATCGTGGATCGTCAAATCCCTCTCCTACGTGCTTTCCCGTTGCCAGAACGACCCTGGCCTCCTCGCGCGGAATGGCCGCCAGCCGGGCGGCCATCGATTGCCGCTGTTTCTTTCCCGTCCGCGCTCGCAGGACCACCACGTGAGGGACACTTGTGACGAGCCCGCGCTCGAGGCGATCGAGGTGGTCGTTGCGCTCCGTGAGCACGAGGGGCGAACGCCCGCCGCGCACAGACTCGATGACATCCTCGCAGATGCGGCGGTTGCGCAGCTCATCGCCGACCAGCTCCTGGTACAGAGCCAGAAACTCGACGCGCTTGTCCGAATCGGCTTCCCTGATTGGCTGAAAGTTCGTCGGGTGCGCAATGACGAGATGCTCGAAAGGCCGGCTTGCCGCCTGCACCTTTGCATTCACACGGTGGCGAACGGGTCCGCACTGCATGAAGATGATCGGATGGTGACCGTCCTTTCGCGCGACGGTCGCCGAAAGCCCCAGGACAAACCGCGCCTTGATCCGACGCGCCACCTGCTCGAAGCCCGGTGCCGACAGGTGATGACACTCGTCGACGATCACGTGGCCATACTCGCCCACGCGATCATCGACGACGCCTTTCCTTACGAGACTCTGGATGACGGCAACGTCGAGCTGCCCGTTCGCTCGGTTTCGCCCGCCGCCGATTCGACCGATCGCCTTCGCCGGCACGCCGAGGAACGCTGCGAGTCGCTCGATCCATTGGTCGAGCAGTTGCCGCCGATGCACGAGCACGAGCGAGTTGACGCCGCGCGCTGCTATGAGCCAAGCAGCGACCACGGTCTTTCCGAACGCCGTCGTGGCGGCCAGTACGCCGGTGCCGTGAGCCAGCATTGCTTCTGCAGCGGTTTTCTGCTCGGGCCGGAGCTCGCCCTGGAAGCTCACTTGCAGATGTCGCCCGGCGTAGCGCTCGTCGCGAACGGCCGGCCGAATACGCAAGTCGGTCAGGACATCGTGAACATCGTCGAAGCAGCCTCGTGGCAGACCGATATGATGCGGGTGGTCCTCGGCACAGGCGATCACGCGCGGCCTGTCATACGTGGACAAGCGCATCGCCTGCGCCTTGTAGAACTCTGGATTCTGAAACGCCGCCAGGCGAAGCAGCCGGTTTCGCAGAGCCGGATGCAGACCTTCTTTGGCGATATAGATCTGATTGCCGAAAACCAGCTCCAAGGTCTGAGGCAGCTCACCCGCAATCGGCGCTTCCAAGCGGCGGCGCGATGGGGGTGCCGTCCACGGCTCTTCTTCTCCGTCCTCCTGGGGCGGTAGACGCACGCCGAGGACGCGACCGCGTCGTTCCGCTTCCTGGACAATGCCTTCGATTTGAGTTCGGCCTATCCTCCGCAGGCCTGCAAGAAATGCCCACTGGTCATCCCAAGGGACGAAAAGCTCATCGAGGAAGACACTGTTGCCCTCTTCGCGCGGTCCCTTCTGCAACGGCAGGGCAATCAGATTGCCAAATCCACCTAGCGGCATGGTGTCTTGATTTGGAAATAGACGGTCGTAGGAATCCAGTCCGACGTCGGGGCGCCCTTCCATCGTTTCCGTCAAAAGGTGGGACCCTAGTCGTCGGGCCAGCGCTGCCGGAACGGCATCCTCGAAGAACAGCCAGACGTGCCCGCCTCGTCCGGAGCGCGAGCGCTCGAGCGCGGCCGGCAGATGGGCGCAACGGCAGGCCTCGACAAAGGCCCCCGCATCCGCGCGCCAATCGGCCTTGTCGAAGTCGACGGCCAGAAAGAAGCAGGTTTCGTCCGCGAGCAGCGGATAGATGCCCGCGACGAAGGGTTGGCCATCAGCGTCGCAGCCGCACAGGTGCCAGCGGATAACCTCGTCGCTCAGCGGAAGGAATCGCCGATGAGGACACACAGCGCACCTGATGCGCGGCTTCTCGCAGATCCCACGCACCCACTCGTTGGCGCATGCGGGTGCGTACCCAGATCTGCCGGTCTTCCGGTTCTCGAATCGCCGCGCGTACACATCATCGCGGCCGCGGAACAATGACCGGAACAGCGCGATCTTCGCCTCGGGCAACGATGTTCGATCGACGAGGCCGAGATCTATTGGGTTCGACTCAGGTTGCATCACCGGCGTGGACACCGCTGAGTCATGGCTATTTCACGCCAGCAATCCGGCAATCCCACTTCAACGACTGGTTCCCGCACTACGCGGTCGCATAGGAAAGCTGGCACATCGCAGCCACTCTATGCGACAGCTTCAAGACCCCGCTTCCGCACGAGGTGAAGCAGCTTCAGCGCCGTTCCGGTGGGGCGCTTCTGACCGATCTCCCACTTCTGAACGGTCGATACACTGGTGTTCAGCAACGCCGCGAATACCGCCTGGCTGACCCGAGACTGCTCCCGAATCTTTCTGATCTTGCTCGGCGACAGCGGCTCGACCGGCGGCAGACAAAGGCGGTCAAATTCCCGCAGCGTAACCTGCTCCATCACTCCGGCGCGATGCAGCCCCTTGGCCGTGTCGTGCACGGCCTCAAGAATCGCCGATTTCGTCTTGCGCATCGCAATCAACCTCCATCAATTCACCTGCACGTTGTGCGACACTCAACCCTGGCGCCGACAGTGACAACAGGTACGAGGCCAGTTTCTTCAGTGCCTCTTCCTCGTCCTTGTCGATATTGCTCCGGACATTCTTCGGAAAACCGAAGACAAAAAACCACTTACCGCCCCTGTTCGTCGCGACCAGTGTCCGGTATCCGCCACTCTTGCCCTGCCCGGGACGGGCTATGCGCTTCTTCAGTAACCCGCCACCGAGATCGGCCTCATACAATCCAGCCTGCATTTCGCGCACCGCTTTACATAGGGTACGAGTGCTCAAGCCTTCCTTCCTGGCCCAACGGTCGAACCATCGGGTCTTGTAGATCGCCATCCCATACCTCCCGACGCGAATAATTATAGCACTAAGTGCTATACATTGCAAGACTGACGTTTGTGTGGTGCAACTGGGAGGGAGCGCGAATGGGCGGATTTGGGTGACCTGCGTCGCGTCGCCAGCGTCTCCGCGACGAATGAATCCAAGGGAGATGCCGGGTTTGCCGTCATTCGTTTATCGCGTGCCGATCGTGCGTAAGCCCGTGTCGATGCACGTTTTTTGCCGCGATTTTTACCGTCACGGTCCGAAACGAGCTGACGGTAAAACAATTCATCAACCCACCGCGGAAAATTTACAGTCAAATTGTTCCGCTTGCAGGCGATAGCTGGCGATAGTCCCTGAACGCTCGGGTTCCGTCTTTGAGCGCCTATTAATTATTCAAATCAATAGCTTCGCCGCATTTTGGCACTCAAACCGATAGACTGCGATAGATCGCGATAGATGGCGAAACCTACTCCCACTCGATTGTTGCCGGGGGTTTTCCAGAGATATCGTACACGACGCGATTGATGCCGCGTACCTCATTGATGATCCGGTTGGAGACACGTGCCAGAAGCTCGTACGGCAGCTGCGCCCAGTGTGCAGTCATGAAGTCGGTCGTTTGCACCGCCCGAAGGGCGATAACGTGGTCGTAGGTCCGTCCGTCACCCATGACGCCCACCGAGCGCACCGGGAGGAAAACGGCAAAAGCCTGTGCCGTCATTTCATACCAACTCGCCTCCCCGGTGCCTCCCGCCAGTCCAGTCCGACGCAGCTCGTCGATGAAGATTGCGTCAGCGTATCTGAGCATTTCTGCATACTCGCGCTTGACTTCACCTAGAATTCTCACTCCGAGTCCGGGGCCCGGGAACGGATGACGGTACACCATATCGCGGGGCAACCCGAGCGCCAAACCCAGCTCCCGCACCTCGTCTTTGAACAGTTCGCGCAGTGGTTCTAGCAACTTCAAGTGCAGCGTATCGGGCAGCCCTCCGACGTTGTGGTGCGACTTGATCGTATGTGCCTTCTTTGTCTTGGCGCCCGCGGATTCGATCACGTCGGGATAGATCGTGCCCTGCGCCAGCCACCTGACGTCGGTAAATTTGGCCGATTCCTCCTGGAACACGTGCACGAATTCGCGGCCGATGATCTTGCGCTTCTGCTCCGGGTCCGTAACGCCGGCGAGTCCTCGCATGAAGCGCTCGCTCGCATCGACCAGATCGACCCTGACGCCGAGGTGACGGGCAAACGTTTCCATCACCTGTTCGGCCTCGTTCAGCCTGAGCAGGCCCGTGTCGACGAAGACGCAGGTCAGCCTGTCGCCGATCGCGCGGTGAATTAGCGCCGCGGCGACCGACGAATCGACACCGCCGGACAGCCCGAGCAGCACTTCGTCTTGACCAACCTGCGCTCGAATTCGCTCGATCGCCTCGGCGACGTAGTCAGGCATATTCCAGTCCCGACGGCAGCCGCAGATGTCGCGCACGAAACGGACGAGAATCGCCGTTCCTTGTTTGGTATGCGTAACTTCGGGATGAAACTGAACGCCGTAAAAGCGGCGCGATTCGTCGGCCATAGCCGCAATCGGCGTGGATTCGTTGCTGGCGATGACGCGAAACGCCGGTGGCAGCGCGGTGACTTTGTCTCCGTGGCTCATCCAGACATCCAGCAAACCGTGATTTTCCGAATTCACGCGGTCCTGAATGCCGTCGAACAGCCGCGAATGACCCCTGGCACGCACCTCTGCATAGCCGAATTCGCGCACCCGCGACGTTTCAACGTCGCCGCCCAGTTGCGCGGCCATGGCCTGCATTCCGTAACATATTCCGAGGACCGGTACTCCAAGTTCGAAAACCGCCTGCGGCGCTCGCGGCGTGTCGTCCTCGGTCACGGAGGCCGGTCCCCCGGAAAGGATAATTCCTTGAGCTGCGTACTCGCGCACGAACGCGTCGCTCACGTCGTATGGGTGAAGCTCGCAATAGACCTTCGCCTCTCTGACGCGTCTGGCGATGAGCTGCGAGTATTGCGCGCCGAAATCGAGAATCAGGATCTTGTCGTGCATGAGCGAGGACACCCTCGAGCCGCGACAGGCGATGAGCGGCGATCCCCGGGAAGCATTGCTGCCCGCGCGGACACCTCACTCCACATGGTAGTTCGGAGATTCCTTGACTATCTGCACATCGTGTACGTGCGACTCGCGTACTCCAGCAGCGGATATTTCGACGAATTGCGCCTGAGATCGAACCGATGCGATGCTGTCGCAACCAAGGTAACCCATGCTCGCGCGCAGGCCTCCCATCAATTGGAGTACTACCCCTATCACCGGCCCCTTGTATGGCACCCTGCCTTCTACACCCTCCGGAACGAGCTTATCGGCGTCCGTTTCCGGATCCTGGAAATACCGATCTGCGGCGCCCTGCTGCATCGCGCCGAGCGATCCCATGCCGCGGTAGGACTTGTAGGAGCGTCCCTGATAGAGCTCGATCTCGCCGGGGGATTCATCGGTCCCGGCGAACAATCCGCCCAGCATCACTGCATGGGCACCAGCGGCGAGCGCTTTCGCAATATCACCGGAATATCGGACGCCCCCGTCGGCAACGAGAGGCACGCTTGAGCCGTCAAGCGCTGCCGCCACATTCTGGATGGCGGTGATCTGCGGTACGCCGACTCCCGCCACAATGCGGGTGGTGCAGATTGACCCTGGCCCGATGCCCACCTTGACCCCATCGGCACCGTGGTCAACGAGCGCCCGAGCTCCATCTCCGGTAGCGATGTTTCCACCGATAACGTCGATCGACGGATAGGTCCGCTTGACCCACCTGACACGGTCCAGCACTCCCTGGGCATGTCCGTGCGCAGTATCCACCACGATGACGTCGACACCGGCCTCGACAAGCGCTTCTACGCGTGCCTCTGTCCCCTCGCCTACGCCAACCGCGGCCCCTACCCGCAGTTTTCCCTGCAGATCCTTGCACGCATCCGGATGCTCGCTGGACTTGAGAATGTCCTTCACGGTAATTAATCCGCGCATTTCGAACGCGTCATTGACGACCAGTACGCGCTCGAGCCGGTGGCGATGCAGCAGCGCACGTGCCTCATCCGGACTGGCGCCTTCCTTCACATAGATAAGTCGGTCCTTGGGCGTCATGATCGCCCGCACCAGCGCATCGAGATCCGTCTCAAATCGGTAATCTCGGTTGGTCACCATACCGACGACCTTGCCGCCTTCGACGACCGGGAAACCGGATACCTTGAACTGCCGGGTGAGATCCACCAGTTCTCGGACCGTAATATCCGGAGAGACGGTCATTGGATCGCGAAGAACACCCGACTCGTAGCGTTTGACCTTCGCTACCTCAGCGGCTTGCCGCGCAGGCGAAAGATTCTTATGTACGATTCCTATTCCACCTTCCTGTGCCAGCGCGATAGCCAAGCGTGCTTCGGTAACGGTATCCATGGCCGCAGATACCACTGGCATATTCAGGTTGATATTTCGGGTAAGGCGGGTTCGGAGGCTAACCTCGCGCGGGAGAACGGAGGAGTGGGCTGGAACCAACAGGACGTCGTCGAAGGTGAGTGCTTTTTGAATCATTCGCATGACGACTTCCGCAAAAAGCGGATTATACGCACGCGGCCGAAACAGGTAAATTGTTGGCAAGTTCCCGGCCTGCTTCGTTGACGACGCCGCAAAAAGCGGTTATGTTGTTTCATCAACAGGTTACGAAGGCGGTGATCATGTTCAGAGTGCTGGCGTTGTGCGTTCTGTGGGCTTTCGCGATCGCTGCGCAAGCGCAGGTGCACAAGTGCATCGACGCAAGCGGAAAGACGACTTACAGCCAGTCACCGTGCCCTGCCGGAACGAAATCGGGCGCAGTCAGCCGTACGGTGCCTCCGGCTCCACCGCCCTCGGCACAGGCGGCTGGCAAGGGCGCTGCGAAGGACGCCAAGGCGTCGGGCCCCAAGACCGCGGCGGAGTTGGAGCAGGAATTTCGCAAGCGCAAGCAGGAGCAGGAGAAGGCTACGGAAAAGGATGCCCAGGAACGGGCCAATGCGAAAACGCGCGAGACGAATTGCCGAAACGCCCGTCTGCATGTCGCTGCGCTGGATTCCGGAGCCCCCTTGGCCCGTATCGACGCGAGGGGAAACCGCAGCATTATTGACGAAAGTCAGCGCAAGCAGGAGCGGGTTTACGCGCGCAAAGCCGTCGAAGAGTGGTGCAAATGACTTATGGCTACTAGGGCGTTTAACGCTTTATCTTCTGGCCAATAAGTTCGATTCTGTGTGAGTTCCCTTGGGCCGTCGTATGGGCGTGACGGCCGCGAATCCATAGAGCTGAGCGGGAGCAAGACTCCCGGTACCTTCCCGCTTTCCCGGTCGGGGACAGACTCAAGCCATGGCGCGTTTCCGTGCCGAGGCCGCCCGCCGACGTCTCGCCTCCTTCGGATCGGCTTGCAGCGGCCGGTAGATTTCCACGCGGTCTCCGTCCCTCAGAGGCGCAGCCTGGGATACCAGTCGCCCGAAAATTCCTACCCGATTCCTGTTCAGGTTGATTTCAGGGTATTGCTCGAGCAAGCCGCATGCACGAACGGCATCACCGACGGTGCTGCCCATAGGCAGATTCAGCCGGCAGCGAACCGGTGTTACGGGCGCCCCGTACACCACTTCGATATGCATGTTGGGCGCCTTCACCGTCGCGCGTAGATTCTTTCGGCGCGCCTAATGAATGCGTCGACGAAACTGTTGCCGATATGCTGAAATACCGGGCCAATCAACTTGGCGAGCAGCCTGTTGGATATTTCGTATTCCAGACGGAACTCGATCTTGCAGCCCTCACCGGAAAGTGGTGTGAACTGCCAGTGCCCGCGCAGATGCCGGAAGGGCCCCGATAGCAACTCCATTGCTATCATGCGGCTTGGTACGTTTGCATTTTCCGTGGTAAACGACTCGCGTATTCCATGGAAATTGACGTGCATAGTGGCCACGGTGCGCGTACCCTCGCGAACCGATATCTCGGCGCCACTGCACCAGGGAAGAAACTTCGGATAGGACTCGATATCCTCTACCAGCGCGTACATCTTTTCCGCGCTGTAGCCTACCAGAGAAGAACGACTGATCGTAATCATGGTTACTAGAATTCTACGTCGATACCGGGAATTCAGATGAGCATCGTCGAAAATCGCAAAGCGCAACATGACTACTTCATAGAGGAGCGCTATGAGGCAGGACTTGAGCTGCAGGGCTGGGAAGTCAAGGCAATACGAGCCGGACGCGCCCAGCTAAAAGAAGCCTACGTTATCGTTAAAAATGCGGAAGTCTATCTAATCGGAGCACATATAACGCCACTCGCCGCGGCCTCGACTCACGTCAACGCAGACCCCACGCGCACCCGAAAGCTGCTGCTTCATGCTGAGGAAATTCGTCGCCTCATCGGTAAAGTAGAACGCGCCGGTTATACGCTTGTGCCACTTGATCTCCATTATTTCCGCGGCCGGGTCAAGCTCAGCGTAGGACTGGCGCGGGGGAAAAAACAATATGACAAACGCGAGGCGGAGAAGAAAAAGGAATGGCATCGCGAGCAGCAGCGCCTGATCAAGGCGAGGCGATAACTGCCTTGCCGGTCCGCGGCGCCGCGTCAGATGGTGCCAAAGTTCTGCCGGACCTGCTCGAACAAGCAGATCGCGACGGCCGCCGCGACATTCAGCGATTCTGATTGACCGGGCATGGGAATCCTTACGTGCGCCGTAGCCAGCGCCATCGCTCGTTCGGAAAGTCCCGCGCCTTCGTTGCCGAACAACCATGCGATCGGCCCCCGTAGGTCGGCCTCGAATACCGAAAGTCGGGCCCTCGGTTCGGTTGCTATTATCTTTAGTCTGGCAAACGGGCCGATTTCGTCAAACGCGACATTCTCATAGACGTTGAGAAAGAAGTGGGCGCCCTGCCCGGCACGTACCACCTTGGGCGCCCAGACGAACACTGATCCCGGCGACAAACAGACATGTTTGATGCCCGCTGCAACAGCGCTGCGAAGGATTGAGCCGAGATTGCCAGGATCTTGTATTCCCTCGATCATCACGCAGCTGTCGATCGATACCGGCAGTGGTGGTGACTCCGGTGTGCGTATAACGGCCACGATACCGCTACTCGTTACCACCTGGGAAATTCGTCCGATTAAGTCGTCGGCGAGTAGAAATCGGTTTCGCGCCGGTGTCTGATCGAAAAGGGCACGCAGATTCGCGTCTCGACAGGCCGACTCCCCCAGGGTCAGCACCTCGGCAGTACCGCCGCTTCTGGCGTATGCCTGGACCAGGTGTGCGCCATCCAATATCGTCATTCCCGAACCGCGTCGCGCACGCGAGGAAGCCGCGAGCCGAAGTAGTCGTTTGATCTGCGCGTTATCGCGCGAGCGGATAACACGAATAGCAGCGACCATGTGCGCTAATCTCGGTAAAGTACTCTGCGCACTGGAGCAAAGCTCTTGCGATGTAGTTCGCAGGCGCCATGAATGCGCAGCGCATTAAGGTGTTCCTGCGTCGGATAGCCCTTGTGGCGATCAAAACCGTATTGCGGAAATCGACTGTGCAAGGACAGCATTTCGGCGTCGCGCGCTGTTTTGGCGAGAATCGAGGCCGCCGAGATCGCCGCGATCGCGGCATCACCACCGGCGATGGCACGAATCGGCAGGTCGATCGTGGGGCAGTGCAATCCGTCGACAAGAACCTCCGTCGGCGTTCGCGGCAGCTGAGCGACCGCACGTTTCATCGCCAGCAACGAAGCTTGCAGAATATTCAGTCGGTCTATTTCGTCGACGGTCGCATATGCTATGGCCCAGGCAAGGGATCGCTCCCGGATGTGCTGCGCAAGCGTCTCCCGACGGTTCGCGGTGAGTGTTTTCGAGTCGGCCAACCCCGCGACCGGTCGTTCCGGATCGAGCATTACAGCGGCGGCATATACCGGCCCCGCCAAGGGTCCTCTGCCCGCCTCGTCCACGCCGCAAACTAAGCTGTGAGCCATGGGAGCACCGCTTCGGCGGCACGGGTTGCAGCGTCTTGTCGCAGGCTGTGGTGTATCGCGGCGAGCCGCTGGGGCAAACGCCGCTGGACGACGGGATCGTTGTACACGTTTATTAGGGCCTGTGAAAGATTTTCCGGTGACGCCTCGTCCTGCAGGAGTTCGGGGACAATGAATTCGCCTGCAATGATGTTTGGCAGGCTCACGTATGGCTGGTAGCGCATGCGCGACATTATCTTCCACGTTAGTGGTGCCATTCGGTATGTAACCACCATTGGCGTGCGCAAGAGCGCTGCCTCGAGTGTTGCGGTGCCGCTGGCAACGAGGACGGCATCGGCGGCCGCAATGGCATCACGGGCATGACCGAAGAGGATCGTTAAAGGGAGATCCTGGCATCCTTCGTCATGCAAGGCCGCTTCAAACAAGCTGCGCGTTTCGCGGTTGATCAGTGGAACGAGGAATCGCGTTCCAGGCAATTGTCCGCTAACGAGCTTTGCGGTGCGCACGAAAGTCGCTGCCATATATCGCAACTCGGATTGCCGACTCCCAGGTAACAGTGCAAAAATCGGGGCTCCGCCGGAAAGTTGAAGTTGCTCGCGTGCGGTGCTCGTCGCGTCCTCAAGTGGTATGACGTCCGCAAGGGGGTGACCGACGTAGACGACCGGAATGCCAGCCTGCTTGTAGATCGCAGCCTCGAACGGAAAGAGAACCAGCATCTGGTCGACTGCTCTTGCGATGTGACGGAGGCGTGCGCGGCGCCAGGCCCAGACGGAGGGGCCGACATAGTGAATCGTCGGAATTCCGCTTCGCTTGAGGCTTGCCTCGAGATGCAAATTGAAATCAGGCGCGTCGATACCGACAAAGATCGCCGGCTTCTCCCTGAGCAGGCGGCGCCGCGTTCGCCGTCGGATGCTGACAATTTCCGAGTAATGCCGCAGAACCTCGATGTAACCCCGGACGGCAAGCTTCTCAATGGGAAACCAGGCATCGAATCCTGTCGATTTCATCTTCGCCCCCCCTATCCCAACAAATCGTGCGGAGGGAACACGCAGTTTCAACGCATTGATCAGATGTGCGCCGAGGAAATCTCCGGAGGCCTCCCCGGCCACCATAGCGATGAGCGGCGTTGACACGGGCGTCTTAGCGTACGATGCTGCGGCGCGAGTTCTGAAGGAATTTGAGCATAAGGTCGATTTCCGGATGCTCTCGCGCCTGTAATGCGAGGATTCGCTTCGCCTGCTCCAGTGTCTGCCCCGACTTATAGAGCGTCCTGTAGGCTGTCTTGATCGCGGCAATGCTTTCGGGAGCGAAACCGCGTCGTTTCAGTCCCTCGCTGTTTATCCCGTAGGGTTTAGCCGTGTTGCCTGCAGCCGTGACGTAAGGTGGCAGGTCTTGCAGCAGTATGGTCCCCATAGCGGTGATCGAATGAGCGCCGATCGATACGAACTGGTGCACCACGGTGAAGCCGCCCAGTATGGCGAAATCGCCCACGTGAACATGACCCGCCAGCTGCGCGTTATTGGCAAATATCGTATGGTTGCCGACTTGGCAATCGTGCGCTAGGTGTACGTAGGCCATGATCCAGTTATCGTTGCCGAGCCGGGTGACCGCCGAATCCTGCGTAGTGCCGCGATTAAACGTACAGAATTCGCGGATCGTGTTGCGGTCCCCCACCTCCAGTGCCGTGAGCTCCCCGGTGTATTTCTTGTCCTGGGGCTCGGCGCCAATCGAGCAGAATGGGAAGATCCGGTTGTCCGCGCCGATTCGGGTCCGGCCCTCGATCACCACGTGTGATCCCACCTGGGTATTTGTGCCCAGTTCGACTTCCGCTCCGATAATCGAGTAGGCACCTATGCTGACACGCGAGCCGACTTTTGCGTCCGGATGAACGATCGCAGTCGGATGAATCATATGTCGCGGATCGTGCACATGATCTTCGCCTCCGCGGCAAGAGCCTCGCCAACCCGCGCTTGCGCATCAAATTTCCAGATGCCGCGAACGCTGCGCTCAAGAAGCACCTCGAGTATCAGCTGGTCTCCCGGAATTACGGGGCGCTTGAAGCGCGCACCATCTATGCCGACAAAGTAATACACAGAATTGTCATCGCTCTTTACGCCAAGCGTGTGAAACGAAAGAATCGCTGCCGCTTGCGCCATCGCCTCTACTATCAGCACGCCCGGCATCACGGGATAGTGGGGAAAGTGTCCGGAAAAGAACGGCTCGTTAATGGAGACATTCTTGATGGCGAGAATGCGCTTGCCCGGGTCGCACTCTAGCACCCGGTCCACCAGCAGCATCGGGTAGCGGTGTGGTAAATGCGCAAGTATCGCTTGGATATCCATGATTCAATCCTTCCCGCGCATTTCGGCCACGATTCGCTCGAGCATACGGACTCGCGTCTCGAGCTTGTCGATGTTACGAAGTAGCGCCGCGGTGCGGCCCCAGGAGCCTTTTTCCTGGAGCGGATAAATACCGGTATAGGACCCCGGACGTTTTATCGATTTAGTGACCAGCGTTCCTGCCGATATATGTACGCCATCGGCCAATTCGAGATGGCCAAGAACGATCGCCCCCCCACCTAGCGTGCAATGGCGTCCAATGCGGGCGCTACCGGCGATTCCGACGCAACCGGCCATCGCCGTGTGTGCTCCAATCCGCACGTTGTGCCCGATCTGCACCTGATTGTCCAGCTTGACGCCGTCCTCGATCACCGTGTCGTCCAGGGCGCCCCTGTCTATCGTGGTATTGGCGCCGATCTCCACGTCGTCACCGATTATCGCCCGTCCGATCTGAGGGATCTTCAGCCATTGTCCTGAATCGAGTGCCATGCCGAAGCCGTCCGCCCCAATAACCGCACCTGAGTGAACGATCGCCCGCTTGCCGATGACGCAATGAGCGTAGACGACGACCGACGCATGGATCAGGCTTGCGTCGCCGATTTTCGCCAGATCGCCAATGACGCACCCCGCCCCCAAACTGACTCCTTCACCGACGTGCGCACCCCGTCCAATGTGACAGCCTGGACCGATCTTCACCGAGGATGCGACCTGGGCTTCGGGTTCGATCACTGCGCTCGGGTGGATCCCGGCGGTGAACTGTTCCAGGGGATTCAGAAGTATGGAAACTTGCGCAAAATACAGGTACGGATCGTCGCAGAGAATGCGCGGCAATTCCGTGGTGTCGCGCTCGGTGTAGGGGAGAATCACGGCCGCGGCACGGGTGGAACGCAATCGGTCCCGGTATTTGCCCTGCGCGAGAAACCCAATGTCGCCCGGTCCAGCCGACTCGAGCGTGGCGACTCGCTCTACGCGGACGCTGGGATTGCCAACCAGTTCACCCCCGAATCGCCTAGCGATTTCTGCGAGCATGAATGCCCGTGGGGCGGTCATTCCGCTATTTCGCCGACTTGCTTTCGTCCAGCGCCTTAATGACCTTGTCGGTGATATCGATGCGCGGACTTGCCCAGACCGCTTCCTGGAAAATGATATCGTACTTTTCCGATTCAGCGATCCGCTTGACCGCACGATTTGCGCGTTCGATGACCCCCGACAGTTCTTCGTTTCGGCGTTGATTGAAGTCCTCGCGCGCCTCGCGCTGCTTGCGCAGGAAATCTCGATTGAGATCCGCAAACTCGCGTTCCCGCTTCGTGCGATCGGAGTCGGACATGGTCACTGCATTCTTTTCCAAAGTGCGCTGAAGGCGCTTTAGCTGATCGGCCAGTTTCCCCAGATCTTGATCGCGTTTAGCAAATTCCTGCTCTATCTTCTTCTGCGCACGAATCGCCGGTGCGGAATCCCGAAGTATGCGTTCAAGATTGACGTAACCAATCCGCCCCTCGGACTGGGCCACGCCGGTGCAGGCAAAGAACGCCATTAAGGACAAAAGCAACAGACGCACGTAACTCAATACCGTCTCCTAGCAATTCTGCGGCGAGGTCCGCAGGAACCGTCGAGCATTATACCCGCAACCCCGCCGTGCGACGACGGGGACGAACCGAAGAACCGTGGTTCGTCAATCTGCGCAGTACTTGCTGCAGCTGCGGAATACCATCGCTGCGAACGCGCCCCATGCAAATTGAGCTCGAATTCCAGTTTGGTCAACATCTAGCTTGCGTGCGACTAGAAGATCTGCCCCAACGTGAATTGTAGGCGCTGGATATTGTCCCCAGGCTTCTCGTTGAGCGGCCTGGCGATACTGAACTTGAGTGGTCCGAGCGGCGAATTCCAGGCTAGACTCAATCCGGCTGCGTAGCGCAGATCGCCCAGTTCGATCTTTTGTCCGTCGGCAAATACCTGCCCTCCATCGATGAACGCCCCCAGCCGTACAGACCGATCCGTGCCTGCGCCAGGCATCGGAAACAGTAATTCTGCGTTGCCCACAATCCGTCGGGTGCCGCCCACTACGCTAGAGTCGTTGGAGTCGCGGGGGCCGAGTGATGCGGTGCTGTAACCCCTCACCGATGCTACGCCCCCGGCAAAATAATTCTTGAAGAACGGCAGCGGTTTCCCGCCAAATCCGGCCCCGACTCCGACATCGCCCCGCAATGCAAGCGTAAATGTTTGGCTGAGCGGATAGAACCACTGGTGTTCATAGCCGAGCTTATAGTATCGCAGCGTCCCGGCTGGCAAAGTCACTTCAGAGGTTAGGCGTCGCACCTGCCCGCGGGTCGTCCAGATAACGCTGTCTCGCGTGTCATGCGTCCATCCCGCCGTTCCTATCAGGAATGAATAACGGCTACCGAACAGATTCTCAAACGCCAATAATCGTAACGGGCTGTCGGGATACAAGGACAGCTTCGTGTGTTCGGCGGAAATTCCAAGCCCGATAATATCGTGTTCCGTTACCGGAATACCGAAGCGTATCCCGGCCCCCAGGGCATCAGTCTTGTAATTGCCGAGCGCAAGCACGCTGGCATCGGTGGTGCGGTTATACAGGTCGAATCCGCGGGAAACCCCATTCACCGTGTAATACGGCTGCGTGAAGGATACGGACAGCACCTTGCTGTAGCTCCCCGTGCTTACCTGAGCACCGAGCGTGTTTCCACTGCCGAAAATGTTCGACTGTGAAATGCTTCCTTGCAAGATGAGTTTGTCGGCGCTGGAAAATCCGATCCCAAGCAGTATGGCCCCGGTTGGTTTTTCTTTGACTCGAACCAGCACGTCAACCTGGTCGGTGGTGCCGGTCACCGGAGGGGTTTCCACCTCGACCTCGGCAAAGTAGCCGGTACGGTCAACTCGTTGTTTGGACAGCTGGAGCTTCGACGCATCATAAAAAGCGCCTTCCAGCTGGCGCATTTCACGACGAATGACTTCATCGCGTGTGCGCGTATTGCCGGAAATGTTGATTCGCCTTACGTACACACGCCGTCCCGGATCGACCATGAATGTGAAACCGACCGCACGCTTCTTGCGGTCGACGTCGGGGACCGCATTCGCGTTTGCGAACGCATAGCCTTCGTTCCCGAGACGATCGACGATATTCTTGGATGTCTCGGTGAGTTTCGCGCGTGAGAAGGCGTCGCCGGGCTTGATGGCGATCAGCTTGTTCAGCTCTTCGACGGGGACGATCGGTTCGCCGCCTATTTTCACGCTGGAGACGTTGTATTTCTCGCCTTCGGAAATATTTACCGTAATGTATATGTCGCGTTTGTCCGGCGTGATTGAAACCTGGGTCGAATTAATGTTGAAGTCAAGATATCCGCGGTTCAAATAATACGATCGTAGTATTTCGAGGTCTCCCTGGAGCTTCTGGCGAGAGTATTGGTCATTCTTGGTATACCAGGTGAACCAGCCGGGTGTACGTAACACGAAAAGGGCTACGAGATCCTTTTCGGCGAAGACTTGGTTCCCCACGATGTTGATACGTCGAATCTTGGCGGCATCCCCCTCGTCGATGGTGAAGTTGATACCCACACGGTTACGTTCCAACGGCGTGACGGTGGCCGTGACAACCACGCCGTACATGCCTCGCGTCAAGTATTGCCTTTTTATCTCCTGCTCCGCCTGGTCGAGTTGTGCACGGTCGAAAGTGCGGCCTTCCTGGAATCCGACGTCGTGCAGGCCTTTCTTGACCTGTTCAGTATCGAATTCCTTCATTCCGACGAATTCGATCGATGCAATAGCCGGCCGTTCCTCAACGATCACCACAAGTACGTTCCCCTCCACTTCAAGACGTACGTCGCGAAAAAAGCCTGTTCCGAAAAGCGCACGAATCGCCTGCGAGGCCTTCTCATCGGTCATCATCTCGCCCACCTTGACCGGAAGATAGCTGAAGATGGTGCCGGCTTCGATGCGCTGTATTCCTTCCACACGGATATCGCGCACGGTGAAGGCGTCGAATGCCCATGCGGCGCGCATAAGGGCCAATAGCAAGATTACCCGGGGCAGAATTCTGATCATTCGCTCTGGATTACCCCGAGACGAGGCGATTGATATCGTTATAGAAGGCGAAAGCCATCAGGAACAGCAGCAAGGAAAGGCCGAAACGCTGGCCCAGTTCCATTACGCGGTCGGAAACAGGGCTGCCCTTGATGATTTCCACAACATAATACATCAAGTGGCCACCGTCCAATAACGGGATTGGGAGCAAATTCAGCACGCCGAGGCTGATGCTTATCAGTGCGATGAATGCAACGTATGCAGCAATACCGTGCTGAGCAGACTGGCCCGCGTAATCGGCGATTGTTACCGGGCCCGATAGATTCCTCCATGAAACCTCTCCAACCAGCATCTTGCCGAGCATCTTCAGGCTGAACACGGCGGTATCGAAGGTTCTCTCGAATGCGAGCTGCAGCGCCCGCAGGGGACCGTAGCTCACGGTGGTCACGAGCCCTTTCATCGCCTGAGGATCAATGTGTGGCGAAGCACCGATGCGCCCGAACTTCTTGCCGCTGTGCTCGATGGCCTCGGGTGTAAGCTCGATGTTTATTTTTTCCCCGCCCCGCTTGAATTCAACCTTGATCCTGACACCTGGATGCGCGCGGACCGATGCGACCAAATCGGTCCATGTCCCGATCGGTCGGTCATCCACCGCGGTCACCCGATCGCCGGCACGCAATCCGGAACGTTCCGCGACTCCTTCGGCCATGACCTGCCCTATGACCGGTTCGATGTCCGGCCGAAAAATCTGCAGACCCATGCGTGCCAGCGGATCGCCCTCAAAGCCGTCGGAGGCAAAGCGCGCAAAGTCCAGCGTTCGCCAGTCGATGCGATTTGCGCTATCGAGTATTTCCAGCCGGGCTGGCTTTTTCTCTACGGCCAATTGCAGGATCCGCCAGCGCGCTTCCTGCCAACTCGTAATGTTCTCGCCATTGATATTCAGGATCGTATCGCCGCGCTTCAGATTCGCTGCCGCTGCGATGCTGCCCGGCTCTGGCGCACCAAGCACGGGCTTCGCCTCCTGTACTCCGTTGAGGAAAAGCATCCAGTAAAGCGCCACGGCGAGAAGAAAATTCGCCAGCGGTCCGGCGCTGACGACTGCGAAGCGGCGCCATACGCTTTTTCGGTTGAATGCCCGGTGCAATTCTGCCGGAGCCACCGGCCCCTCGTGCTCATCGAGCATCTTTACGTATCCCCCGAGCGGAATCAGACAGAGCGCCCATTCGGTTCCGTCGACGCCGAGGCGTCGCAACCACAACGGCCGACCAAATCCGATGGAAAACCGAAGCACCTTTACGCCTGCCAGTCTGGCAACCAGATAGTGACCGTACTCATGGACGACAATGAGTATCGCTAGGGCGATTATGAAGGCCGCAACAGTGATTAAAGTATTCATGCCACCCTGCTTTGGCTGCGACCGACAACTTGCGCCGCATAGGAGCGAGCGCGCCGATCCGCCTCGAGGACGTCTTCTATCGAACCGACAGCAGTGCGTGGTACGGATTGGAGCGTTTCGTCGATTACCGTGCTGATGTAAAGGAATGGTAATCTGCCATCAAGGAACGCAGCGACCGCGATTTCGTTGGCAGCATTCAGAACCGTAGGCGCCGTTCCGCCTGTGCGCAGAGCTTCGTATGCAAGTCGCAAGCCGGGGAAACGCTCGAAATTTGGCTCCTCAAAGGTGAGAGCGCTCATTCCGAAAAGATCGAGCGACGGTACTCCTGCATCAATGCGATCCGGGTACGCGAGAGCTTGAGCGATAGGCGTGCGCATATCCGGGTTGCCAAGTTGTGCGAGCACCGAGCCGTCTGCGTACTCGACCATGGAATGTATTACGCTTTGCGGATGCACGACGACCTGAATTTGTTCCGGACGTACCCCAAACAGCCAATGTGCCTCGATTACCTCGAGGCCCTTGTTCATCATCGTGGCCGAGTCCACCGAGATCTTGCGTCCCATCACCCAGTTTGGGTGGGCACATGCCTCCTCCGGAGACACTGAGCGCAGATCGGCTCTTGCACGAGAACGGAATGGGCCGCCGGATCCGGTGAGCAAAATGCGCCGTATGCGGTCCGGTGGCACTTCACCGGCATGAAGTTCTGGCATGCACTGAAAGATCGCGTTGTGTTCGCTGTCAATTGGCAGCAGCATTGCGCCGTGTTTCCGAACTGTCTCCATGAAGATCGGCCCGGCCATCACGAGGGATTCTTTATTGGCAAGCAGCAGTTTCTTCCCAAGCCGTGCCGCTGCGAGAGTTGGTTCCAGGCCTGCTGCACCGACGATTGCCGCCACTACGCAGTCAGTTTCAGCAAGCCCGGCGATCTGCAACAACCCATCCTTGCCGCTCAAGACCTTCGCCGTCGAACCATGTTCAGCCAGTCGTTGCTCAAGCGCGTTAACGAGGGAGGCGTCGGCAATGCAGGCATTGACGGCTCCATGCTTCGCACAGAGTTGGGCCAGTTGATCGACTTGGCGCTCCGCCGTCAGCGCGACCACTCGAAAGCGATCAGGATGCCGCGCTATTACATCGAGCGTGCTGCGCCCAATCGAACCGGTCGCACCTAGAATGGAGACTCTCTGCATTGGCATCAATTAGTGAAAATAATTGCAGCGAGCGGCAGAACCGGGAGCAGTGCGTCAACGCGATCGAGTACGCCACCGTGCCCGGGCAGCAACGCCCCACTGTCTTTCACGCCTGCTTGACGTTTCATCTGTGACTCTAGCAAATCTCCCGCAATTCCTGCCCCCGCCAAGACAAGAAGCATCAGCACAAACCAAAATTCACTGAGCGCCACATGTCTCAGGGCTAACGGTTTCGGACCGCCGACGGCGATCCAACCGCAAGCATATACGGTCACGGCTGCAAACGCGCCGTAGACACCCTCCCACGTCTTGCCCGGGCTGATAGACGGTGCGAGCTTGTTTCGACCGCATCGACGTCCGACAAAATAGGCTGAAATGTCTGATATCCAAACCACCGCCATGATTGCCAGAAGCACGGCAGGACTTTCACCTCGCAAGGCTACCATCGCGGCGGCGCATGGAACGAGAACCGCCGCGCCGGCGGCGAGCGGCATCACGGGGTTAGCAAACGCCGGCCGTTCCCATAACCAGACTGGAGCGAGAACCGCCCAAAATACGACTGCTGCACCATACAACCAGGAGGATACAGAATGCACGCCCGCACCGGTATCCCAGCCTGCCCAGATTCCGGCGGCCAACATGGCGCCCGCGTAGACGCCGCGGCTTAGCGATCCGAGTCGTGCCAGCGAGGCCCACTCCCAGGCCGCAGCCGCGACGAAGACGCCCACCAGCGCGATCCAACCGACCCGCGGCAGCCAGAGAACCGAAGCGAGCAGACCGGCGAGTAGCACGATCGCCGTCAGGATTCGCTCCCTCAACATCGCGCGCACGTATTTTCAGGGAAGCTTGTGGGCGCCATCCTGTAGCGCCTCGGGGATCCGTTCGGCCTCCGCAAGTTGTTCACTCGTGCGTCCGAATCGCCGTTCACGTTCGTGATACCACACAATCGCTGAATCGAGAGCAGCAGCATCGAAGTCGGGCCACAGGGTCGGTGTGAAGTACAGTTCGGTATAGGCTAGCTGCCAAAGAAGGAAATTGCTGATCCGCTGCTCGCCGCCGGTACGGATGAAAAGATCCGGTTCCGGCGCATAGTTCATCGCTAGGTGGGGGGAAAGCTGCTCTTCGGTGAATTGTCCAAGTTGTCCAGGGTTATCTCGTACCATCTTGCCGATAGCCTGGATGAGATCCCATCGGCCTCCATAGTTTGCCGCTATCGTAAGAGTAAGGCGACGGTTGTTCGCGGTAAGTGCCTCGCCGTTGGCGATCAAATCCATGATCCTTTCGCCGAAGGGCGTGAGATCGCCAATCACCTTTAGCCGGATGCCGTTGGCATGAATCTTCTCCACTTCCTGCTCAAGCGCAGCCAGAAACAACTGCCGCAACACGGAAACCTCGTCAGCAGGTCGACGCCAGTTCTCCGAACTGAACGCAAACAGGGTCAGATACTCTATGCCCCGTTTTATGCAGGCGCGCGTGATCTCGCGCACCGATTCGACACCGCGCCTGTGCCCCGCAACCCGCGGCAGGAGCCTGCGCTTCGCCCAACGCCCGTTACCGTCCATGATAATAGCGAGATGCCTGGGCACGTTTCGTGTCTCGGGAATTGCCGTCGTGGAACTTATATGGGCCATGGCCCCTGATGCACCGCTCGTTTAACCGGTCAGACCGCAGCTAGATTACAAGCAGGTCGGCTTCCTTCGCTGCCAGCAGTTTATCGACGTCGCCGATGAATTTGTCGGTCAATTTCTGCACCTCGTCCTGGGCGCGGCGCTCGTCATCTTCCGAGACTTCCTTTGCCTTGAGCGCTTCTTTCAAAGAATGGATGGCGTCGCGCCTTACATTGCGGATCGCCACTCTGGCGTTCTCGGCTTCGTGCTTGACCACTTTGATGAGGTCACGGCGACGTTCCTCCGTCAGCGCCGGCATGGGAACACGCACCAGTTCTCCTTGCGTCGACGGATTTAGTCCAAGGTCGGAATCACGGATTGCCTTCTCGATGATACCCGCCATCTTCTTGTCCCAGGGCGTCACACCAATCGTGCGATTGTCGAGAAGGGTCACGCTGGCGACTTGGGGAACCGGTGTCGGCGTGCCGTAATAATCGACTGTTACGTGGTCGAGAACACCCGGGTGAGCGCGGCCGGTACGCACCTTGCTGAGGTCGACCTTGAGTGCCTCAACCGACTTCTGCATCTTATGTTCGGCATTCTTCCTTATGTCAACGATCTTCATGTGGCCCCCATACTGGAAGGATTTCGGTCACAAAATCAGTAATAGACCTGGGTGCCCTCATCGTCGCCCAGCACGATACGTTTCATCGCTCCGGTTCTATAGATCGAGAACACCGTGATCGGAAGTTTCTGATCGCGACAAAGCGCGAAAGCGGTTGCGTCCATGACGCGTAGGTTCTTGATAATCGCCTCATCGAACGAGAGCTTCTGATAACGCTGGGCATCGGGGTGCGTTTTCGGGTCGGCCGTATAGATGCCGTCCACTTTGGTTGCCTTAAGGACGACTTCGGCGCCGATCTCGCTTCCTCTGAGCGCGGCGGCGGTGTCCGTGGTGAAGAAAGGGTTTCCGGTACCACCGGCGAACACGACCACTTTCCCCTCCTCAAGGTAACGGATCGCCTTGCCCCGGATATAAGGTTCAACAACTTGTTCAATATTCAGTGCAGATTGCACGCGCGCGTTCAGCCCGGCTCGTCGCAATGCATCCTGCAGCGCAAGGGCATTCATGATTGTGGCAAGCATGCCCATGTAGTCCGCGGTTGCGCGGTCCATACCGGCGGCACCCAATGCAACACCCCGAAAGATGTTCCCGCCTCCAACTACCACGCCAACTTCGACACCAAGCGCAACGACGTGGCCAATTTCTCCAACTATGCGATCGATCGTCTGGCGATTAATTCCGTAGGCATCGTCGCCCATCAACGACTCGCCCGACAGTTTGACCAGGATGCGCTTGTATTTCGGCGCGGTCATTTCTTTCCTTTTCTTCCCAGGCCCACGCTCTGCCGCGACAGCTTTAGGTTTCCTCTGTCAAGCCACGCGCGCGACTAATCCGTGTACATGTTTCGTCACCACGGTTGTCGCCTACGCACGCGCTCCCTGCGCCTGGGCACGGACTTCCGCTGCAAAGTCGGCAGATCTCTTCTCGATGCCCTCACCGACCACGTAAAGCGCAAATTGCGCGACCGAGGCGCCTTTGGATTTTAGCAGCGACTCGATAGTTTGCTTGTCGTCTTTTACGAACGGTTGCCCCAGTAAGGTCACCTCCTTTAGAAATTTTTGCACGCTGCCTTCGACCATCTTTTCGACGATGTTTGCGGGCTTGCCAGACTCCGCCGCTTTCGCAGCTGCGATGTCGCGCTCCTTCTTTATTAGGTCGCCAGGGACCTGGTCACGTGACAGCGCTACCGGTTTCAAGGCAGCAATGTGCATGGCCAGATCCCGCGCCAGCGTTTCATCGCCGCCGGTCACGTCCACCATCACCCCTATTTTTGCGCCTCCGTGAACGTAATGGGAGAGACGGCCCCTGGCAGCCAGGCACGTGAAACGGCGGATCGACATGTTCTCGCCAATCTTACCAGCGAGCAGCTTGCGGACCTCCTCTACCGGCTTGGCGTCGGCTGTGCTGTCGACGGGAAGCTTTGAAAGTGCATCCACATCGATCGGCTGTTTTTCATTGGCGAGTCTTGCAAGGGCCGCGGCAAACTGGAGGAATTCTTCGTTCTTGGCCACGAAATCGGTCTCGCAGTTCACCTCAACCATCGCACCACTCTTGCCGTCAACTGCGATGCAAATGCCAACGACGCCTTCGGCCGCAATGCGCGAAGAAGCGCGCGTCGCCTTGTTTCCGAGCTTGATCCGCAGAATTTCTTCTGCCTTGCCCTGATCACCCATCGCCTCGGTCAGGGCCTTCTTGCATTCCATCATCGGTGCGTCGGTCCTATCCCGAAGCTCTCGTACCATTGCTGCGGTAATTTCCGCCATAACTCGCTCCATACTCAGCACACAGATTCAAAAAAAGGGGCTTGCCGCCCCTTTCCCAACCAAAGGACTCCGCTCGCTATTCGCCCTGCTCCTCGACCTCTACAAATTCGTCGCCCGTGCCACCGTTGACGATCTCCTGAATGGACTGGCTACGCCCCTCAAGAATCGAATCTGCCACGCCACGAGAATAAAGGCGGATGGCACGGCTTGAATCGTCGTTACCGGGAATTACATATGAAATACCGACTGGGGAGTGGTTCGTGTCCACCACACCGATGACAGGAATGCCCAATTTGCGCGCTTCAGCAATGGCGCCTTTCTGGTAGCCCACGTCAATGACGAAAAGAGCATCGGGCAGGCCATTCAGTTCCTTTATCCCACCCAGGCTGCGTTGCAACTTGGTGATCTCGCGTTGCGTATGCAGCGCCTCCTTCTTGGGCAGGCGATCCATTGAACCGTCTTGCATCATCTGCTCCATATCCTTGAGCCGTTTAATCGACTGCTTCACGGTCTTGAAGTTGGTCAGCATTCCGCCGAGCCATCGATAGTCCACGTAAGGAGCGCCGCAACGCTCAGCCTCCTCCCGAATGATTTCGCGGGCCTGGCGCTTTGTTCCCACGAAAAGTACGGTGCCCTTGTTCGATGACAACTGGCGAATGTACTTCATTGCCTCGAGGTACATCACCATCGTCGTCTCGAGATTGATGATGTGAATCTTGTTGCGGTGGCCGAAGATGTAGGGAGCCATCTTCGGGTTCCAGTAGCGGGTCTGATGGCCAAAATGCACGCCCGCCTCGAGCATTTGACGCATGGTCGTCGACATCGTGGATTACTCCGGTTAGGGTTGAATATCGCCATTTCACCCAATTGACCAACCGTTCCGGATCAATCGGAACTGCCGGCACCCTAACGGGGAAATGGCAAAAAATAGCGACCGATCAAGGCGATGTTATCGAATTCAGCCAACCACAAGCGGAACCCGGACAGACAATGAACCTTAAGTTCGGCCAGCCCAGCAGAATACCACGAGTTCTGCTACGCACGCAAGGTTGGGCTTGTCCAAATCTCTGCGCAAACAAGCAATTAGTACATGCCTATGTGTCCTCGGCACGCTAAGGCGCCGTATCGGTTTGCAGACGCGGAATCGATGACTTATTCTTGCGCCTTTTCCTGCAGGCCCAGCACCCGGATTTCTGAGGTAGCCGAGTACGGCCGAGAATCTGGTTTTGAACCGGTAATGCGCCTACCGCCTTTTGTCGTGACGGCGTGACAATGACGTCGATGTAGACCAGCCCGGATCGGCTCGCCCGACTTGGAATCCGAATGGCAATTCAGCTGAAGACCGCTTATGAAATCGAGCAGATGCGTGTGGCTGGCAGGCTTGCCGGTGAATTGCTCGATTTCATTTCTCGCTACATAAGGCCGGGCATCACCACCGGCGAGATAGACCGCCTTTGTCACGATTACCAGTTGCATCATCAGGGAACGATCCCGGCGCCCCTGAATTACGCACCGGCTGGTTACAAGCCATTTCCGAAATCCATCTGCACTTCGGTCAACCACCAGGTCTGCCACGGTGTCCCGGGTGACAGAGTGCTCAAGACCGGTGACATACTCAATATAGACGTAACCCCGATAAAGGACGGCTTTCACGGAGACAGTAGCCGCATGTTCTACGTCGGTACGCCGAGCATCCAGGCGCGGCGCCTTTGCGAGGTCACCTATGAATGCATGTGGCGTGGCATCTACGCGGTGCGCGCGGGTGCGTACCTTGGAGATATTGGCGCGGCGATTCAGCAGCATGCCGAATCGCACGGGTACAGCGTCGTACGCGAGTTTTGCGGCCATGGGATCGGCCGCAAGTTCCATGAAGAACCCCAGGTATTGCATTACGGTCAAGCGGGTACCGGCCTAGTATTGCAAGAGGGAATGATCTTCACTATCGAACCCATGATCAATGCAGGGAAAGCCGCCGTTCGCGAACTCGCCGACGGCTGGACTATCGTGACAAAGGATCACAGTCTGTCGGCACAGTGGGAGCACACCGTGCTGGTAACTGAACGCGGCTTCGAAGTGCTGACGCTTTCGCCTGGCGCGCCCCCGCCCATCCCCATGCCAGATCGCGCCGGCTGATCGAGATGCTCCATGCCATGACAGATGCCGAAAGCCTCCAGGGCGGGATTTCGGCGATTCGCACCGATCTGCAGTCCCGGCGAGCCTCGTTGAAGGCGCAGTTTGCCAGCGACGGCAATCCGTCTAGGCTTCTGCGCCAGCACCGTATGCTGGTCGATCGCATGCTGAAGACGATGTGGAGCGATGCCGGTATTCCGGGATCCTTGGCACTGGTCGCAGTGGGCGGGTACGGACGCGGCACGCTGTTTCCGCATTCCGACGTCGATCTGCTGGTGTTGCTTCCGGAAGCACCGCCAAAAAGTGTCGAGTCAAAGCTTGAGGCATTGATCGGGCGTCTCTGGGACGTCGGTCTCGAGGTGGGCCACAGCGTGCGTACGCTTGCCCAGTGCGAGGAAGAGGCGGCAAAGGACCTGACTGTTCAGACGACCTTTCTTGAGGCACGGCTCATTGTCGGCCAACGCGCGCTTTTCCGCCGCTTTGCTGGCCGTACGATGAGCCACTTCGATCCGCATACCTTCTTCAATGCCAAGCGCCTGGAACAGGAACAGCGCCACGCAAAGTACCAGGACACACCCTATAGCTTGGAGCCGAACATCAAAGAGGCCCCTGGTGGAATGCGAGATCTGCAAACGATTCTTTGGATCGCCCGTGCCTGCGGATTGGGCACCACATGGTCCGAACTCGCGAAGGGCGGTTTCGTGACGCGGACCGAGGCGCGACAACTGGCGGGTTGCGAAGGGCTGCTGTACGAGCTGCGAATCCGGTTGCACTACGCCGCTGGCCGTCGCGAGGACCGCCTGCTTTTCGATGTCCAAGACCGGATTGCGGGTGAATTAGGCCACATGCCCACGGCGCACCGACGCGCCAGCGAACTGTTGATGCAGCGCTATTTCCGCACCGCCAAAGCCGTAACACAGCTCAATACGATCTTGTTGCAGAACATTGGCGCTGCAATTTTCAGAGAACGCAGTGGTGAGGCGGAAGTCATCAACGAGCGGTTCCAGGCGGTACGTGAGCTTCTCGATGCGCGCGACGCGAATTTGTTCGAGAAACACCCTGAAACCATACTCGAAAGCTTTCAGATCATGCAGCAGCGGCCGGAACTCAAGGGCATGACCGCGCAAACGCTGCGCGCGCTGTGGCGAGCCCGGTCCCGCATTGATGGCGCCTTCCGTCGCGATCCGCGAAATCGCGCGGCCTTTCTCTCGCTGCTGCAGCAGCCGCGAGGAATCGTGCACGAACTGCGGCGCATGAACCAGTACGGAATACTGGGGCGCTACTTGCCGCCATTCCGGCGCATCGTCGGCCAAATGCAGCACGACCTGTTCCACGTATACACCGTTGATCAGCACTCGCTCGCCGTGGTTCGCAATCTGCGGCGCTTCACCATGGTGGAGTTCTCCCACGAGTACCCTCTCTGCAGCCGCCTCATCGCCGGATTCGAGCGCCACTGGTTACTCTACGTCGCGGCGATTTTTCACGACATTGCCAAAGGTAGAGGGGGTGATCACTCGGAGCTTGGCGCGGTGGATGCAGCGCGATTTTGCCGTGCCCACGGGCTATCGCCAGAGGATATCGCGCTCGTGGTATTTCTGGTGCGGCACCACCTTACGATGTCGAAAGTGGCGCAGAAGCAGGATCTGTACGACCCGCAGGTCATCCAGTGTTTCGCCTCCATTGTCGGGACCGAGAGGCGGCTCATTGCGCTCTACTTACTGACGGTAGCCGACATACGGGGCACGAGTCCGAAAGTCTGGAACGCCTGGCGCGGCAAGTTGCTGGAGGACTTATTTCATCTCGGCCGACGGCTGCTTCGCGGTCAGGAGACCGACTATGACCAGGACATCTACGCCAAGCAGTCCGAGGCGAAGAGGCTTCTTAGACTTTACGCCTTATCGGATACTGTGCAGGAGGAACTGTGGAAGCAACTTGACGTGGCGTATTTCTTGCGCCATGACGCGACAGATATCGCCTGGCAGGCGCGTTTGCTGCATTACCGCGTCAACACCGAACAGCCCGTGGTCAAGGCGCGCCTGTCGCCGGCTGGCGAAGGGTTGCAGGTGATGATCTATACGCACGACCAGCGGTACCTGTTCGCGAGAATCTGCGGTTTTTTCAGCAAAATCGGATTCAACATTGTCGATGCCAAGATCCACACGGCTCGCCACGGGTTCGCGCTCGACACGTTTCAGGTTATGGGCTCGGGAAACATGCCGCACTATCGCGACATGATCAATCTGATCGAGCACGACCTGGGCGAACAGATCGAAAAACAGACGGAACTTCCCGCACCGCCCCAGGCCCGGCTGTCGCGCCAACTAAGGCATTTTCCGATTACACCGGAAGTGCACATCGTCCCGGATGAACAGGGCCGGTATTACGCCCTGTCCATCATCGCGGGTGACCGGCCGGGGCTCTTGTATGCGATCGCGCGGCTTTTCGGTCAATATGAGATCAGCTTGCATACCGCGAAGATCGTCACGCTGGGCGAACGCGTGGAAGACGTATTTCGCATCTCCGGCGATGCCCTTGGCAATCCAAGGGTGGTACTGCATTTGGAGCAAGACCTCCTCGAATTGCTGCAAGCCTGACGCACCGCCGTCAGTTTCATAGCCCATCCTACCTATCCAAGTTCGTCCGCCCGTCGCCGGCTAGATCTTCCTGCGCAACCGGGCCAACTTTTCTCCGGTCTTGTAATGCTCGCCCTTGAGCGCCAATTCGGCTTCTTCCTCGTCTTCCTTCGTCCACCATCCGAGGGAATATCCGAACCAGGGCACTTTCGGAGTTAGCTCTGGCAGACCCTCCTCATCCCAAATCCGGCGCGCCTTTTCCATGAATTCCCTGCGCGGCAGTGAAATCGGCGGGTAATCCCATTTTCGCGTCGCATCGATGAGTATGGAGCTGGTTGGCGCATAACCCGGAAGTTTCACGTACTCCTCGGGCGGTACGGCAGACGGATCGAGGTGGGCGGATTTCCCCGGAGTGATTCGAATGTCCCTGTCGGGCTGCATGTGCCAGCACAGCGCCCAGATATACGAGTCAGGATCATGCGGATCGATATCCTCATCCACCACGATGACCCATTTCAGGTAACCCGGATCGAGCGCGACGGCGCCGTTCAGTGCTTTCCATGGAACGGTGAGATCGGTTTTGTTGTTTTTCTTGAGACTGATGACACAAAACTGGTGTGTCCCGCTCTCGCCGTGAAGGCCAACGTCCACCAGTCCATGTATGCCAAGGTCGTATTTGAGCAGTTTGTAGTAGGACGCCTCGGTACCGACGGCCTTGATCACACTGCTCTCGCTCGGCGGAAATTGACTGATGAAGGTGTTCCAGATCGGTTTCTTTCTGTGGGTGATGCATTTGATGTTGAAGAGGAGGTTTTCCGTATGCAGGCCCATGTAACCGGTATATTCCCCGAACGGACCTTCCCTCTCCAACACGTCGATCGGAATTTCACCCTCCAGAACGACTTCGGCCGTGGCAGGAACTTCCAGATCAACTGTAAGGCACTTGACCAGGTCAACGGGTTCTCCGGCAATGCCTCCGGCCACCTCGTATTCGCCTTTTCCATAGGGAAGTTTGGTGACCGCGACCATGCCCAGATTCGGTGTTGCCCCGATGAAGACGGCCACAGGCATCGGAATTCCCTTGGCCCGGTACTTTTCCCAGTTCTGTCGCATGTGTTGAGGCATTCGGCAATCTACGCCGGTCTTCAGCGCTTCCTTGACCATGCCCCTGTAATTCCCAACGTTGATGACTCCGGTATCGAGATCCCTGGAAACCCAGTTGGCTGCACTGAAGTACGGGGCGTTGTCGAAGCCCGGGGTCGAAATCGGTATCGGGAATTCCTCCAGCCCGCCGTGCTCGAGAAGCTTATCGCCGATGTGAACCTCTTCATGCACGGGACCGGACGCCACGATACGCGGCTTTATCGGACGCAATTGCGCCTCCGCCCACCGCTCCATGATTTGTTCCGATTTGCACCCCATCGCCAAGGCATAGATCTTTCTGGAGGCAGCATGTGCTCCAACGAGAACGGTCCCGTCATATTTCTTGCCCTTCACATCGGTGACGTTCTCAAACAGAAAGGCCTTGCGCTCCTTTTCCTGCAGACCCCGCAGTTGCCATCGCACCAGAGGCGACAGTTCGGTGTCCTTGTTGATTTCCCGTTTGATTGTTGCCAACCGGCCGTCCGCCTGCAGAATATCCAAGTACTCCCGGATATCTTTGTAATACTTCATGTTCGCTCCTCCGATCGTCTTGCGCGATTGCCCAACGGTTTGCACAAAGCATCACGTGCGTCAACCGGGTGGCCCGTCATTCCGTCAATCTGAGATGCCCTCCGCGCGCTGCGCGAGCGCGCCGCGTACCGCACGGCTCTCCCAACGCCGGAACAGCGATTCCCAGTTGTCCGAATTCATTCCTTCGTGCACCAGGAACTCCGCCAAAGCCCGCAACTGGGCGCCACCGGCTCCTTCGGATCGCGACGCCAGCTGGGCGAGCACCGCCGGTGCCGGCGCGTGCGTGCCCATGTGTAGGCCCAAAATCTTCGCTCGCTCGCTCGAATCGGGAAGAGCGACACCAAGCAGGGTGCCGAAACGCCCCGGCTGCAACAGCGCATCATCAACCAGATCCAGCCGGTTGGTGGCCGCGATTGCGGCTACAGAGCCCCCGCTTGCGAGATCGTCCAGTTCAGCCAACAGCTGATGCACGACGCGTTCCGTGGTCCAGCTGCCGGTACCGCGGCCGCGCACGGGAGCCAACGCATCCAATTGATCGAAAAACACAACGCACGGTGCCAGCTCGCGCGCCAGTTTGAACACGTGACGCACCGCTTCCTCAGACTCACCGAGCCACTTGCTGAAGAGTTCCGGACCGCCCACCAGGATGAAATTTACTCCGGCCTCTTTGGCGACTGCTTTGGCGAGCATCGATTTGCCGACACCGGAAGGACCATGGATCAGCACTCCATCGCTGACTGGTGCGCCAGCCCGCAATGGCTCAACCAGCCAGGCCTGCAATTGCGTTTTCGCTTCCGAAAGTCCGCCTATCTGATCGAACCCTCGATCCGGAACCGCTACCAGCGTCGCGCGTGCAGCCGACGGGCGGCATCGACGGCGAGCCGCGATCAGATCTTCGCGTCGCACGCGAAGCTTCTCGGGATTCCATTGCGCCGGCGAACCAGTGGGCGGCCGATGCCGGCGCAAGGCATGCATACCGGCTTCGCGGCACAGCGCCATCAAGTCGGCACCGACGAATCCCGGCGTGTCGGCAGCCAGCTGCGCCAGATACGCACGCGCCTGTTCGTCCAGCGGCATTTCGCGCGTATGGACGTCGAGTATCTGCTGGCGTCCATCGGTTGCCGGCGGACCGATGTAAAGCTCGTAGTCGAAGCGGCCCGGGCGGCGCAATGCAACGTCAAGCGTTTCGATGCGGTTCGTGGTTGCCAATATCACCACGCCGTCCACCTTGGTCAGTCCATCCATCAACGACAGCAACTGCGTGACCAACCGCGTGTCGGCGTGCGAGCCGCTTTCTCCACGCTTGGCCGCAATCACGTCCAGTTCGTCGATGAAAACCACCGAAGGTGCGTGGTGTACCGCCTCGCCGAATATGCGGCGAAGGTTCGCCTCGCTTTCACCGTAGCTGGTACCGACGATTTCCGGTCCGTTGATGTAATAGAACTGCGCGTCCACCTCGTTCGCAGTTGCGCGAGCGAGCAGGGTTTTACCGGTACCGGGAGGTCCGTAAAGAATGACTCCGCGCACCGGCGGAATGCCCACCTGACGATAGATGCCGGGAAATTGGAGTGGAAGCTGCACCAATTCCTTGACCATCTCGATTTCGCGGTCCAGTCCTCCCAGTTCATCGAAGGTAACCTCGAGGGCAACGTTGCCCTTGAACCCCTCCGGAGCCGCGTCGAGCACGACGTCGGTGTCATTGGTGACCACCCCCGCGCTAGGCTGCACCTCCATCACCTGAAACAGTGTGCCGGCAACGGAGTGGTGAAAATGCAGATACATCAACGCTCCTTCCACCACTGGACTGCACCGTTCGACCAGTTCTTCCTTCAGGTGCTCCTCGATGTGATGCGCGGATGCCGTGGACAGGTCCACCGCCGGCTGCAGGCGCACTTTCTTTACAGGCCGTTCGATTTCACCGGTAATTTCCACGCGCGAGTACAACCTGGCCTGAAGCGCCTGGCGCTGAAAGCGGTCGAGCCGGATGTATCCGCTGCCGCGATCCTGTCCATTCGGCGCATCGATGCGCGCGAGAATTTCGCGTCGGAACGTCGCGATTCGAAGCAGACCGCCGGTTTCGAGCCCTTTCTCGGCCATTACTGCCGGGTCCATGCTCACGAGGGAAGCACTACTCGCCGCATATTCGCGCAGCGATGGAGCGACCATGAGTTCTATCATATCGATCTCACGCCCAAGCCAAACAATCTCGCTCACCTCGCCTTGCGCGCTCTTTCCCCATTGGGAAGTCGGTATCTCGAACCTGTCGGAACCGGGGAGATGTATTCAACGCCAGAATTTTCGTCAATGGCGTCGGCATTTCCATCATCAAAGGAGGTACTGCCTCAAGCCGATTGCGCCTGACGGAATTCGGGGCAGGGTTGCAGTTCCTCGAACCCCGACTGGCGGTCGACTCCTGTCGTGTGAACAAGATTGCGTTCATTGCAAATCAAGCGGACTGGCGTGGATCCGGTGTTCACGTGGCGATAGACCACGCCATCAGGGAAAATAGGCAGAGTCATCAGGTCGCCGCCTTTCCAGACGTGGCGTACCCGATCCACCTCGGTGTATCCCTCCCCCTCGAGAATGTAGAAGAGCACGTCGCCCCCATGGCGCTGAACGCCACTGCGACTGCCCACGGGGATTTCCTGCCGGTAGAACAGATGGGTCTGGACGGCGGCGTACGCGATGCACGGGTGCAGATACCATTGCATTTTGCCATGCGCATTGAGCTCCCAGGGCAGCTCGTCGCCACGAATGATGAAAGTCGTCTGCTCGAGACGCCGGCGCTGCAGGTCGCGTAGGGCGACCAGCCGGTCGAAGAGATTCACGCCTGACAACTCGTCGGGACTGGTAACCAGTGGTACCTGTTCGCCGCTCACGGTCGCCTTCCATTCTCTGCGTACGTGACCTTCGGGGCCTCTGCGCGCCCCACCGCGCAATTCCGGTAATTCGGACAACTGGTCAATCGCGTTGGCGGTGTAGCGTGCCGTCAGGAGATCGCGGAACGCGACCCAGCGGCAGCCTTTCGACGTATCCCTGTTCCAATGCTGATGGGCTGAGCCGCCGGGTTTGATCGGCAGCAGCAGAAGGTCCCCGGCCTGCCATTCGATGAGGGCTTCATCGACCTCCGTGGCACCCTGCCCTTCGATCACATAGATGATGATTCCGCCCTGATGCTTGTGCCGGCCGGACTGATTCTTGACCCAGTGCTCGAACACGGCCCAGCTGCTGATCGCCGTTTCAGTGAACAGCGGATTCAGATAGTATTTTATGAACCCCTGACGCGAAATCTGGTGATCCCGACTGTCGCCGCGAATCAGAAGTTCGCCGTTCTTTTGGCGATCAGCCCATTCCTGATAGTGGCGCACGATCTTCTCGTAGTTGGAGATCTGATCGGCATCGGGCTCCTTAACGCGTTCGCGCTCCATTTATCTTCCTCAAGGCATCGTGATGTTCAGGCTTTGTCGCACCTGTCGCAGCGTCACACGACGGCAAGCGTCCGCAGCACGCGCATTATATATATGCGGGTGTGATACGTGTCCGTTCGGGCCTCAATCATCCTGGACCTCTTGTCCTGGAAACAGCACGTCGGTAAATCCGAATTGCGAGAAATCACGAATGCGCATCGGATAGAGGATCCCGTCCAGATGGTCGCATTCGTGCTGAACGACCCGCGCATGAAAGCCTTCGACTGTGCGTTCGATTCGCTCTCCGCGTGCGTCGAACCCCGAATAGCGCAGGCGCCGAAAGCGCGGCACCACTCCCCTTAGCCCGGGGACGGAAAGGCAGCCCTCCCAACCGTCCTCGATCTCGTCCCCGATCGGATCGAGCACCGGATTGATCAGCACCGTGTCTGGCACCTCCTCGGCATCAGGGTAGCGCGGGTTGGCGTGCACACCGAAGATGACAACCCGCAACAGGACTCCGATTTGCGGTGCGGCGAGCCCCGCCCCGTTCAGGTGCTGCATCGTTTCGCGCATGTCCTCTATCAGAGCGTGCAGATCCGGCGTGTCGAACGTTTCCACAAGCCGCGACACCTGCACAAGGCGCGGGTCACCCATGCGCAGCACTTCGCGGATCATGAACTGGCCACCAGCGTTTGGATAATGTGCAGTACTCGCGTCATCGAATGGTGCAGGACATCATCGATGCGTTCCACCTTGATGCCGTCGCGGCTGTCGCCACGCCCGGCGGCAAAATTGACGACGATGGCAATTGCCGCGTACGCGAGGCCGAGCTCGCGTGCCAGAACCGCCTCGGGCATTCCTGTCATGCCGACGACATCCGCTCCGTCGCGCTCGAGCCTGTCGACCTCCGCAGCCGTCTCCAGCCGCGGTCCCTGGGTCGTCGCGTAGACGGCCCGAGCGCGGACCGTTTCTCCGCAGTCGGCCGCCGCCGCGAGCAATTGCGCACGCAGCTCGGGCGTATAGGGCTCGGTAAAATCGACATGGGTGACCGGGGCATCGCCTTCGAAGTAGGTGCTCTTGCGTCCCCATGTGTAGTCGATGATCTGGTTGGGGACGACGATAGTTCCCGGCTTCAGGTCGGAACTGATGCCTCCCACCGACGCCACGGAAACGATCGTAGTTGCCTTACGTTCACGCATCGCCCACAGATTTGCGCGGTAGTTGACTTCGTGCGGTGCGATCCTGTGGCCATCACCGTGTCGGGCGAGAAACATGACCGAACGGCCGAAAAAATTTCCCAGAGTGAGCGGGCCTGACGGAGCACCGTACGGTGTGTGCACCGCCTCGCGCCGGGTTACGTCCAGACCCGGGAGTCCCGACAAGCCGCTGCCGCCGATGATTGCCAGCATCACGGCTCCTTCATCGCATAGATCGCAGGCAGATTGCGCCAAGCCCCCGAAATGTCCATGCCACAGCCGAATACATAGCGGTTTGGCAGCTTCAGGCCGACGAAATCCGCCCTGAGCGGCTTGGGACTGCCGGTTTCCTTTTCGGTAAGCACCGCGCAATAAACGGAATCCGCCCCACGGTCGAGCAGGCGCTTGCGCACCGCTGCCAGCGTATCTCCAACGTCCAAGATGTCGTCAAGCACCAGTACTGTACGACCATCGAGCGAATGGGTCGGTTCGGCTCTCCAGCGCAGCTCGCCGCCCCGCGTCGCATCTCCGTATCGTGAAACATGGACGTAATCAAGTTCCAGGGGAAATCCAAGCAGCGGCAGGATCTGGCCGGCCAGATAGACTCCCCCATGCATGACGACGACCAGCAGCGGATTACGCTCGCCGAGCACGCTGGTGATTTCGGCAGCCATGCGACAGATCGCCGCTTCCACTTCGGTGGCGTCGCATATCGACTCGGCCTGCTCGAGTACCTGTCTTGCTTGCTCGGGGGTCATGAAGGCTGTTCGACGCAGTCGCGGGCCGTTTGATCAGCGCCAGGCGACGGCGCAAAATTCCCGCAGATAAGCCTCGAACGACGGCCCGACTTCCGGGTGCTTGCGCCCGAACGCCACCATCGCCTGCAGATAGCCAAGTTTCGAGCCGCAGTCGTATCGCGTTCCCTGAAACCGGCAGGCCAGCACCCTTTCTTCGGTGAGCAGGGTCGCGATCGCGTCGGTGAGTTGAATTTCGCCGCCAGCACCGGGCGTCACTCGCTCAAGGTGATAGAAAATGCGCGGCGTGAGCACGTAGCGGCCCACGACAGCCAGATTGGAAGGTGCTACTTCCGGTTCGGGCTTTTCGACGATAGCGCTGATCCGCTCGACACCTTCCTTCTCAGGCTCGAAGCTGACTATGCCGTATTGCCGCGATTGCTCGCGAGGAATTTCCTCCACGCCGAGCACCGAGCAGCCATGCTGCTCGAACATGGTCGTCATCTGTCGCACGACGGGCGGTTCGCCATCGATCAGGTCATCGGCCAGGATGACTGCGAAAGGCTCGTCGTCGACCACGGGCTTCGCGCACAATACAGCGTGCCCGAGTCCGAGGGGCTCAGCCTGGCGAATGTAGATGCAGTTGACTTCGCGCGGAATGATCGATTGCACGAGTTCCAGCAGCTCGGTCTTGCCGCGCGCGGCGAGTTCGGACTCGACCTCATAGGCCTTGTCGAAATGGTCTTCGATGGCGCGCTTGTTGCGTCCCGTGATAAAGATCATGTCTGTGATGCCTGCACTGACAGCTTCTTCCACCGCATACTGGATCAGTGGTTTGTCGACGACCGGCATCATTTCCTTGGGACTGGCCTTGGTTGCGGGAAGGAAGCGGCTTCCCATACCGGCCACCGGGAACACCGCCTTGGTAAGTTTCGCCTTCATGGGTCCCTCCGGCTCGTCATTCTTCTGCGCTCCGTTTCCCGACGAGTGCTTTCAGCCCCGCCTCGTCCAGTATTGTTACTCCCAATTCGATGGCACGCTCGTATTTGCTTCCCGGGACGGCACCAGCCACGACGTAGTCGGTCTTACGCGAAACCGAGGAACTCACCTTGGCACCGGCGGCTTCCACAAGCTCGCGCGCCTGCTCACGGGACAACGTCGGAAGCGTTCCGGTCAGCACGATTGTCTTGCCCGCCAATGCAGCCGTGGCCCCCTTCGGCGTGATTGCCATGTGATCGCGCACAACCTGCCTTTTGCGTAGCTGGGCTATCACCTCCCGGTTGTGCGGCTGGCGCAGAAAACTTGCCACGCTTTGCATGATCTCCGGCCCGATACCGGGCAGGACCGGATCGAGCAGCCTGTCCTCCCTGGCCCGTCGCCGCTGGTTTTCTTTCTGCACCCGTTCTTTGTCGGCTATGAGGGTATCCCAATCTGCACCAAGCAAGGCATGCAGCGAACCAAAGTGTTGCGCGAGAATCTTTGCCACCTCTTCGCCGACATGGTAGATCCCGAGCGCGAAAATGAAGCGCGCCAGCGGCGCCTGTTTGCTGTTTTCGATCGCTGACATTACGTTAGTCGCAGATTTCTCCCCCATGCGATCCAGTTTCGCCAGTTTTTCGGCATCGATTTGAGCAGGATCGTAAAGATCGGCAGGCGTACGCAACAGTCCCCTCTCGACGAGCTGGTCGACCAGCTTCTCCCCGAGGCCCTCGACATCCATGGCCCGCCGCGACGCGAAATGCAGGATCGCCTGTTTTCGCTGCGCCGGGCAAAACAATCCTCCCGTGCATCGATGCACGGCTTCGCTTTCCAGGCGCTCGATCTTGGCCCCACACTCCGGACAAGAGCCCGGCATCTCGAATTCCCGCGTGGCCGGCGGGCGATGCTCCGGCCGAGTGCGCACGACCTCGGGGATCACATCTCCGGCGCGTCGGACAACGACGGTGTCGCCGACGCGAACATCTTTCGCCCTGATCTGGTCCAGGTTGTGGAGCGTGGCGTTGGCGACGGTTACGCCGCCGACAGAAACCGGGGCAAGGCGCGCTACGGGCGTGAGCGCCCCCGTTCTGCCCACCTGCACGGCGATCTCCAAGACGCTCGTTTCGGCCTCTTCAGCCGGGAACTTGTGCGCGACGGCGAATCGCGGCGCCCGCGCCACGAAGCCCAGCCGGCGCTGCTGGGCGATTGAATTGATCTTATAGACGACACCGTCGACGTCGAACGGAAGATGCGCGCGCCGCGCTGCGATCGCGGCGTGAAAATCGAGCATGCCCTTGGCGCCTCTTACGACTGCACGCTCGGCGCACACGGGAAGCCCGAGCGAGCTCAGCCAGTCGAGCGCCTCGCTGTGCAGCGAGGGCACCTGCCGTCCGACCAATTCGCCGATTCCGTAGGCAAAGAACCGCAGCGGCCTTTCGGCCGTGATCCGCGAGTCGAGCTGGCGCAGACTGCCGGCCGCGGCGTTGCGCGGATTGGCGAATACCTTTTCGCCGCGCGCTCGTTGGCGCTCATTCAACCTTACGAAGTCGCCGCGGAAGATTAGCACCTCGCCTCGTACATCGAGCGTTTCCGGAATCTCGCCGCCCTGCAGCCTGAGCGGGATGCTGCGTATGGTGCGCAGATTGGCGGTTACATCTTCCCCGGTCTGACCGTCCCCGCGCGTGGCCCCTTGCACGAAGATCCCGCCGTGGTAGCGCAGATTGACTGCGAGGCCGTCGAACTTCGGTTCGGCGACGTACTCGATCGTCTTGAGCCCGAGTCCCTCGACCGCCCGCCGGTCGAACGCCGCGACCTCTTCCTCCGAAAAGGCGTTGTTGAGCGACAGCATGGGCGTGCGGTGGGATACCGCAGCGAATTGAGCCAGTGGCTCGGACCCGACGCGCTGTGTCGGGGAATCCGGCGTCAGAAGTTCCGGATATGCAGTTTCGATGTCGAGGAGTTCCCGGAAAAGCCGGTCGTACTCAGCGTCAGTGATCTCCGGATCATCGAGAACATAGTACCGATAGTTGTGCCGGTTGATCTCCGCACGAAGTTCTTCTGCGCGGTCGCTGGCCTCCGCTGCCACCATGCGGATCAGGAGAACAAGCGCAGGGCCGGCGGCGAGCCGGGCGCAATGGATTGAGCGTTCATGGCGCGCTCTATGGTTTGGATCTGGGCGGAGATTTGTTCGAATGCAGCCGACGACACTGGCGAGCGCTTCTCGTCGACAATGCTGGCCTCGAGTGCCTGAGCAGTCCTGCCCGCAAGATCGCGAAACTGCTCGAATACGCGGGCAGGATCTGGCGTGCGCGGCACGTCAAGTTCGAACGTGATCCCGGAAACCGACGTCGTCCGCAAGGTCTCGGACCGAAAGGGGCTCGAGTCCATGCTCGCGATCTCGTAGAGCACCCGGCCGCCGTCGTCGCGGCGGCGGAATCGTCCGTCGTCCTCGAGTCGAAGACCGCTTGCTTCCGCAAGTGCACGGACCTTGGTACCGGCGAAGGACGTCCCGGTTGGAACAACATGCAGTGCGATCAAAATGTCCACCTGCCCGCAGAATTCGTCGAGGAGTGACGCACGCTCAGCGCCGTCGCTGCAATTGGGCACTGTCGCCAGTGCCCCCGCGGCGGCGGCGGCCTGCTGGACCCCCGCCCCGAATGATACCAATTCGTCCTCATTAACCGGACCTTGACGATTGACCAGTTGAATTCCAGCACGCAAAAACGAATAGCGCACTCCGCGCCTCAGTGCCTCCCATTTTGCCGCGGCCTCATTGAACCCCTCCAGGCGAACGGGTTTTGAAGCATCATTCAATGCCGCCGCGGCGTCGATGAGCGCCTCGCCGTCTATGTCCCCAGATGCTTCCATTGGTACGACAAAATCAATCGAGTCCGAAAGCAAAGTTTCGTCGGCAAGCGGAGAAACGGCCTGGGCAATGTTCGCTTTCCGGCCGTCGAATGTCGGCTCGATACGCTCATCAGTTCGTGCACGCTCAAAACCTCCCGGCGCTGCGGATCGCATGACCGGAACCGCGTTGACATCGTCAGCGGATCCCATCAACGCGTCATCGTGGTGCGATCCGAGGTTTCGCTCCGCTTCGCGCCGATACTTGACCTCCTGCCATTTGTTGTAGGCAACCACCACGATCACCACCACGGCACCGATTGCGAGCAGCCCGAGTTGGAGATCGCTCATGCCGCCTCCTCCTCCGTGAGTTTCAGTGCTTCCTCAATGTCAACCGCGACGACTCGGGAAACGCCCTGCTCCTGCATGGTGACGCCGATAAGTTGCCCAGCCATCTCCATGGTGAGCTTGTTATGGCTGATAAACACGAACTGCGTCTGCTGCGACATCTTGCGCACGAGTTCGCAGAATCGCTCGGTGTTGGTGTCATCCAATGGCGCATCGACTTCGTCGAGCAGGCAGAACGGTGCCGGATTCAGCTGGAACATCGAAAATATCAGCGCAATCGCAGCGAGCGCTTTTTCGCCCCCGGAGAGCAGGTGTATGGTCGTGTTCTTCTTCCCTGGCGGTCGCGCCATGACCTGAACTCCAGCATCGAGTATTTCTTCCCCTGTCATGATAAGGCGTGCATCCCCGCCGCCGAATAGCGCCGGGAACAGGCGGCTGAAGTGCTCGTTGACCGCGTCAAACGTCGACCTGAGCAGTTCCCTCGTTTCCCTGTCGATCTTCCGAATCGCGCTGTCCAGCGTCTGAAGCGCTTCAGCGAGGTCTGCGGCCTGCGCGTCAAGAAACTGCTTGCGTTCCTGGCTGGTGACCAATTCGTCAAGCGCTGCCATGTTGATCGCACCCAGTTCGGCGATGGCATTGGCCAGGCGGGTAATTTCGCCCTGAAGTGCGGCCGCCTTCTGCCCTTCCCTCAACATTGCCTCCAGCGCATCTTCGTCGGTTCCGGCTTCCGCCAATTGCTCCGAGAACTGCTCGCAGTTGATTCGTGCTGCCTGTTCCTTCAGGCGCAGTTCTCCAATTCGGTCCCGAAGCGGCTGCAGTTTCCGCTCTGTTGTCGCGCGAGCTTCCTCCTGGGCCCGCACCTGGTTCGCCGTATCGTCCTGGCGGGCGCGCGCGGCCGAAAGTGCCTGCTCACAGCTCAGACGGGACTGCAGCGCCTGCTGCAGTGACTTCCGCAAGCCCTCATCGTGCAGGTCCGCGAGTTCACGGGAAATTCCGTCAATTTGCTCGATCCCAGCTCGTGACTGATCGAGAAGCGACTGCAACGACCGTTCTATCTCGCCGATCTTGTTCGTGCACTCCTTTTCGGCATACACGGTCTCCTGCACTTCGCGCTCGGCCTGCTGCAACGCCCGGCGCTGCGCTTCGAGGGCCTGGCCGGTCGCGTCGTGTGCAGCCTTGATATGCGCGAGCTGCTCATCCAGCACCGCCATCGCGAGGCGCTGATCTTCGAGGCGTGTCTGCGAAGCGCTGCGGGCGGATTCTTCGCTTTCCATCTGCTGACCGATTTCCTCAAGCTCGCGTTCAATTTGCTGGTTACGTGCCGCATAGCGCTCCTGGCCTTGGGTCAGCTTTACGTGCTCGAGTTGGCGTTCATGATGGCGTTGTCGCAGCGCGGCGCCCGCAGCCCGCAGCGCGCTGAGCCCTTCGTCGTGTTCGGCGAGCGCTTGCTCGAGACTTTCCAGCTCGCGCCTCGCCCGGTCGATGCTCTCGACAAGGCCCCGCGCCTCTCCGGCAAGGAACTCGATTTCGCGCTGGCGCGCGAGGATGCCGGTATCGGATGGGTCAGCAGCATGAAAACTGACGCCATGGCACGCAAACTGATGCCCGTCACGGTTAACCAGGAGTACACGCGGATGCAGTTGCTGGCGCAACGAATACGCCGGCACTCCCTCGACGGCGAAACAGTCGTGCAGCCAGGAGGCCAGCACAGCACCTGCGCCGGACCCGGTTGGCGTTACCAGTTCCGCCAGGGCGCGCAGCCCGTACTCCTGCAATAGGGGGCCGGCCGGCCCCGCCGTAAACGCGCTGACCTTGGCAGGGGGCGGATCGTCGATCAGGCGCTGCAGCGCTTCCTCATCTTCAATCTGCAGCGCGTGCAGTTTTTCTCGCAGCACCGATTCGACAGCCGACTCCCAGCCTGGTTCGACCCGGATCGTCTGCCAAAGCCTGGCATGCGCACCCAATTGGTGCCTATCGATCCAATCGTTTATCTGACCGTTCTCTTCCACGCGACCTTGGATCTGCTGCAGCGTCAGCAGCTTCGCGTCAATTGCCGAAAGCTCGCGTTCGAGTGTCTGTACACGGTCCTGTGCGGCTGCGCGGCCCGATTCAACGCCGTCTCGCGCGCTCTCGACCTGGGCCAGGACTTCGCTCTGGCGGTGCAACTCGCGATCGCTGCGCGCGAGGTCACGATCGACTTGTTCGATCTGGGCGGGATCCGGAGCAAGCAATTCTGCCCGCTCGGCAAACAGGCGCTCCTGGCGGGTCGTCAGTCCCTGCAGCACACGTTCGGCGTGCGCAAGATGCGTCTCTTCGAGCTGGATTGCGCGCTCGGTCCCGGCAATGGCCTCGTGCTGTTGGGCCAGGCGCATCTGTGCATCGCTGTGGACCCGTTCGGACTCCGGAAGCCGTTGTGCTTCCTCGCCTAGTTGCACAGCCGCAGCCGCGCCGCGCTCGCGCGCCTGTACCGTGCGTGTCTGCCACATGGTGGCAGCGTCGCGAAGTTCTGCTTGCTGTCGCGATCCCGCTTCCTGCTGCGCCCGCAAATGCGTCAGTTGCGACTCCAGGCGCTGGCGCGTTTCGGTTACATACCGGATCTCTGCCTCCAAGCGGGACGCCTCGGCGTTTGCGCTGTAGAGGGCTCCTTGAGCTGCGCCGAGCGCATCGCCGCTGGCATAGTGTTCGACGCGCGCTTTCTCGAGCTGGTTTTCAATTTCGCGCAGCCGGGCTGTTTCAGCCTCCAGTTCCGTTTCCGTGCGCGCGATATCACGCGAATGGCGTTCGGCCTCTGCCTTCGCCTCGTTTCGACGCAGTAGCCACAGCAAACTCTGCTTCTTTAGACGCTCTGCGTTCAATTCGTTGAACTTTCGCGCCACTTCCGCCTGTTTCTCGAGTTTGTCGATCTGGATTCCGAGTTCCAGCCTGATGTCGTCGACCCGCGCCAGGTTCTCCCGGGTGTCCGCAAGCCGGTGTTCGGTTTCGCGCCGCCGCTCCTTGTATTTCGATATGCCGGCGGCTTCCTCCAGAAATACCCGCAGATCCTCGGGTTTGGCCTCGATGATGCGCGAAATCATTCCCTGCTCGATGATCGCGTAGGCCCGCGGTCCCAGTCCTGTGCCGAGAAAGATGTCGTGCACGTCGCGGCGGCGTACGTGGGTGTTGTTGATGAAATATGAGGATTCGCCGTCGCGCTGCAGCACGCGCTTTACCGAGATCTCAGCGTACTGCGACCACTGGCCGACTGCTTTGCCCATGCTGTTGTCGAAGACCAACTCGACGCTCGCTCTGGCTACCGGATTTCGTAGCGAGGTACCGTTAAATATAACGTCCTGCATCGAGTCACCGCGAAGGGCTGAAGCCCGGGATTCGCCAAGCACCCAACGCACCGCGTCGATGATGTTCGATTTTCCGCAGCCGTTGGGCCCCACTACGCCTACCAGGCGACCGGGTACGCTGATCGACGTCGGGTCGACGAACGATTTGAATCCGGAGAGCTTTAAATGGGTGAGGCGCACGTTCCAACGCGTCTATACAAAAAGAAAACCGGCGGGCGCCGGAACAGGATAACGAACAGCAAGCTGTCTTGCCTATAATATCATTTTCACCGCTGGGCTCGGGTCGCCATGCCAAGCAAGCCGAAGACGAATTTGGACACTTTCCCGAACCCGAATCCGGGGCGCGACTATCTGATTCACATGCAGATTCCGGAATTTACCTGCCTGTGTCCGATAACCGGGCAGCCGGACTTCGCGACAATTACGCTCGATTACGTCGCCGACCGGCGATGCGTTGAACTCAAGAGTCTGAAACTCTATATCTGGTCCTATCGCAATCGGGGAGCATTCCACGAGGCGGTTACCAACAAGGTTCTCGACGATCTTGTGCGGGCGATCGCACCACGATTCATGCGCGTCAAGGCGAGGTTCTTCGTTCGCGGTGGCATTTTCACCACTGTCGTGGCCGAGCATCGAAAACGGGCTTGGAAACCTGTCCCTTTGATCGCGTTGCCACTGGACGAAGAGGCGTCCAGCACTGGAGACTGACCGATAGGCAGGTACGTCCCGCCGCGCGTGCGCCGAATGCCAAGCCCGCGACAATTTGGATATCGGGCCACATAGTGACGGTGCGACGCTATAATCCGCGCCTCTGCGACATTTCCGACGTCGAGACGAGTGAACCCCAACCTGGCCAGATTGCAGCCGTATCCGTTCGAAAGGCTTCGCGCCCTGTACGAGGGCATCGAGCCGAATACCAAGTTGTCACCGATCAATCTGTCGATCGGCGAGCCCAAGCACGCGACCCCGGCATTCATCGAACGGACCCTCGCGGACAACTTGAATGGTCTGTCTATCTACCCGCCGACATTGGGCTCGTTGGAGTTGCGCGAGGCCATCGCCTCCTGGCTGGTGCGCCGTCATGGGCTTGCGACGATCGATGCCACGACCCAGGTCCTGCCCGTGAACGGCTCGCGCGAAGCGCTGTTTGCCTTTGCGCAGGCCGTGATCGATCCCAGTCGGGGCGAGCCGTTCGTGATCTGCCCCAATCCGTTCTACCAAATTTACGAAGGTTCCGCGCTGCTCGCCGGTGCGGCACCCTATTTTGTCAATATGACAGCTGCCAACGGCTTCGCCGCGGATTACCAGTCCGTGCCCGAACATGTTTGGAAACGAACTCAATTGCTGTACGCGTGCTCGCCTTCAAACCCAACCGGCCGTGTGATGAATCTGGACGAGTGGAGCCGGCTGTTCGAACTTTCTGACCGCTACGGGTTTGTAATCGCTTCGGACGAGTGCTATTCCGAACTGTATTTCCGGGAAGATCAGCCCGCGCTGGGCGCTCTGGCGGCGGCGAATCGACTCGGGCGGGGCCGCTTTGCGCGGCTGGTGGTTTTTTCCAGCCTATCCAAACGATCGAACGTACCGGGAATGCGATCAGGTTTCGTCGCCGGGGACGCGGCATTGCTGAAATCGTTTCTGTTGTACCGTACCTATCATGGAAGCGCCATGAGCCCCGCGGTTCAGGCGGCGAGCGCTGCCGCGTGGAAGGACGAGACGCATGTCCGGGAAAACCGTCGGCTTTACGCAGAGAAATTCAAAGCAACATTGGGTCTCATCGAGCCGCCGCTTGCTGCCGCAATGCCCGATGGAGGCTTCTACTACTGGATGCGAACTCCGATGGGCGCCACCGAATTCGCAGGCGGACTTTACCGCGACTGCAATGTCCAGGTTCTGCCCGGGAGTTTTCTCGCGCGGCAGGCGCAAGGCGTGAATCCCGGCGCTGGCTACATTCGCGTCGCCCTTGTGGCGCCGCTCGCCGAGTGCATTGAAGCGGTCGAGCGTATCAATTTGTTTTCAAGGAGATTGAAATCGTCATGAACGAGCTACAGCCCATCATTGACGGTGCGTGGGAAAACCGAGCCGCGCTGTCCCCCGCGACGACGGACCGACCCCTGCGCGACGCGGTTGAATTCGTGATCACCGAACTCGACGCCGGCCGGCTGAGGGTCGCCGAAAAGACCTCCGAGGGCTGGATCACCCATCAATGGATCAAGAAGGCGGTGCTCTTGTCGTTTCGGCTCCAGGACAATACCGTCATGCCCGGAGCTTCGACCCGGTACTATGACAAGGTCGCCACCAAGTTCGACGCCTACAGCGCTTCGGATTTCGCCTCTGGCGGTTTCCGGGTGGTACCGCCGGCAGTGGCGCGGCGCGGCTCCTATATAGCAAGGAATGTCGTGCTCATGCCATCGTACGTGAACATCGGTGCCTACGTCGGTGAAGGCACGATGGTCGACACCTGGGCCACGGTCGGTTCCTGCGCGCAAATCGGCGCGAACGTGCACCTGTCCGGCGGCGTAGGTATAGGGGGCGTGCTCGAACCGTTGCAGGCCACCCCCACGATAATCGAGGATAACTGCTTCATAGGCGCCCGATCGGAAATCGTCGAGGGCGTCATCGTCGAGGAGAACTCGGTGGTTTCCATGGGCGTGTTCATCGGCCAGAGCACCAAGATACTGAACCGGGCCTCGGGCGAGATTTCGTACGGTCGCGTCCCGGCAGGTTCGGTCGTGGTGTCCGGTTCCCTGCCCTCTGCCGATGGAAAATACGGCCTATACTGCGCTGTGATAGTGAAACAGGTGGACGCCGGAACGCGTGCCAAGACCAGCATTAACGACCTGCTGCGCGGTGACTGACCGGAAACCGTGTAGCACCTCGCTATCGAGTCCATCCTAGCTTAGCCAAGAAGGAGAGCGAACCATGTCGGCAATGAAACGCCTTTTCCAGCTGATGGCGGAAAAGAAGGCCTCCGACATCTTCATGTCGTCTGGAGCGCCGATCAACATCAAGATCAACGGTATCGCCATTCCCGTCAACCAGCAGGTCATGGACGGCAACGGCGTCCAGGCGCTGCTGTACGAGGTGCTCACGGATAAGCAGAAGAAAGAATATGAAGACACGCTGGAGCTCAACACCGCTTACGCGATGCCAGGCATCGGCAGTTTCCGGATCAGCGCTTTCCGCCAGAAAGGGTCCCAGGCCGTGGTCGTGCGCTACATTCCGGGCGAAGTTCCGAAGATCGCGAGCCTCGGCGTACCTGAAGTGCTCAAAGAAGTCATCATGGAAAAGCGCGGCCTGGTCCTGATGGTTGGCGCAACGGGCTCGGGAAAATCGACGACATTGGCTGCAATGCTCGACTATCGCAACGAGCAGAAGTCCGGCCACATCCTGACCATCGAGGATCCGGTCGAGTTCACCTTCCAGAACAAGAAGTGCATCGTGAACCAGCGCGAGGTCGGGACCGACACGCTGGACTTCAAGATTGCGCTCAAGAACGCGTTGAGGCAGGCGCCCGACTGCATCCTGATCGGGGAAGTCCGGGACAAGGAAACGATGACGGCAGCGATCCAGTACGCGCAGTCCGGCCATCTGTGCCTGGCGACGCTGCACGCGAACAACTGCTATCACGCGCTGAACCGCATCATCAGCTTCTACCCGCTGGAGAACCGGCCCGCGCTGCTGGAGGACCTCTCGGCGACGCTGCGGTGCATCATCTCGCAACGGCTGATCCGCAACAAAAAGGGGCAGCGCAATGCCGCGGTGGAGGTATTGCTTGCGACGCGCCATATTTCGGAACTCGTGAGCAAAGGAGAAATCAATGAGATCAAGGAAGCGATGGAAAAGAGCCTATCGCCCGGCTCGCAGACTTTCGAACAATGCCTGTTCGATATGATCCTGGAGGGCAAGATCAGCCAGGACGAAGCGCTCGCCAACGCCGACTCGGCGACCAACCTGCTCTGGCTGATCAACAACACCGAGGCCGGCGCGGCAATCAAGGACGCGCAGGCCAAGACTTCTGGCGGCCAGCCCCCGGCCAAGCCTGAATCCAGGCCGATGTCCGACGGAGGCGCCTCGTTCAGCGATTTCAAACTCGATACCGGCGAAGTCGAGGCGCATCACTGATGGCGGGACCGCGAGCGGACAGCGCGACGCTTCGGCTCGCGCGTGAACTGATCCTGCGCCGCTCGATTACTCCTGATGATGCCGGGTGTCAGGAACTGCTCGCGGCGCGGCTCGATCCGGTTGGCTTCGCTGTCGAGCGAATCCCGTGCGGCGAGGTGTCCAACCTGTGGGTACGCCGGGGACGCGGGGCGCCGCTGGTGTGTTTTGCCGGGCACACGGATGTCGTTCCCACCGGCCCGCTCGACCAGTGGCTGTCCGATCCGTTCGTCCCCACCGAACGTGATGGAGCCCTCTATGGCCGCGGCGCGGCCGACATGAAAAGTTCCATCGCCGCCTTCGTGACCGCGGCGGAATCGTTCCTGACACGGTATCCCGGCCACCGCGGCTCGATCGCCATGCTCATCACCTCGGATGAGGAAGGCGTCGCGCTGGATGGAACCGTGCGCGTTATCGAGCGCCTCAAGCAGCGCGGTGAGCGGATCGATTACGCCCTCGTCGGCGAGCCCACGTCGGAACTGCGCTTCGGCGACACCGTGAAAAACGGGCGCCGAGGTTCTTTGTCGGCCCGGCTGCGCATACGAGGTGTTCAAGGACACGTTGCCTATCCGCAACATGCGCGCAACCCGGTGCACCTGGGGGCACCAGCGCTTGCGGAACTCGCCGGCATCGAGTGGGATCGGGGCAACGAGTACTTTCCATCGACGACCTGGCAGGTCTCGAATGTTCATGCCGGAACCGGCGCCGCCAATGTCATCCCCGGCGAAGTGGAAGTCCTGTGCAATTTTCGTTTCGGGACGGCAAGCAGCGTGGACGAACTGAAGCGCCGCATGCATTCGGTACTCGATCGCCACGGGCTTGACTACAGTATCGATTGGACTCTTTCAGCGGTGTCGTTTCTGACTCCGCCAGGCGACCTGGTCGACAAATTCTCAACGGCGATTCACGAGGTCATCGGTATCCGACCTGATGTGTCGACAACCGGCGGCACGTCGGACGGCCGCTTCATCGCCGAAATCTGCGACCAGATCGTGGAATTCGGCCCCGTCAACGCCTCGATCCACAAGCTGAACGAGCATATCCGGATCGACGACATCGACGCGCTACATGCCGTCTACCTCCGGGCGCTGGAAAAACTGCTTGTCATCTGAGGCGTTGATGCGCCGGAAATCAGGCGGCGACGATACGCCGCAACTCACCACGCTTGGCGACTGGCTGCACTACGCCGAGCGGCGTTTCCGCCACGCCCGCCTGTTCTTCGGCCACGGCACAGACAATGCGCACGACGAAGCAGCGTGGCTGCTTCTGCATGTGGTCCGCCAGTTCCATGCTGATCTCAGCGCGGCATTGCCGCGCGTTCTCAATGCTGCGCAACGTCGCCGAGCCCGCTGGTTGATCGAAAAGCGCATTGCCAGCCGTAAGCCGCTCGCCTATCTGCTTCACGAGGCCTGGCTCGGCGAGCACCGTTTCTACGTCGATGAACGCGTGGTCGTACCGCGTTCGCACATTGCCGAGCTGCTCCGGAACGCCCTCGCGCCATGGGTCCGATTCCCCGCGCGGGTACGTGGCGCGCTCGACATGTGCACGGGCTCGGGCTGCCTCGCCGTGTTGCTTGCGCTTGCCTTTCCGCGTGCGACGGTCGACGCGGCAGACGTCGAAGCGTCGGCGCTCGCGGTGGCCCGGCGCAACGTGAAAGCATACGGATTGCAGCAACGGGTACGGCTGTTGCGATCCGATTTGTTCGACAAGCTTGGCAAGGCCCGCTACGACGTCATCATCGCGAATCCGCCTTACGTCGACGCGCAGGTCATGGATCGTCTTCCGTCGGAATACCAGCGCGAGCCGCGTATTGCACTAGCCGGCGGCCGCGATGGGCTTGCATTCGTGCGACGGATACTGTCCGACGCGCCGGGACATCTTGCGCCGCGAGGCATTCTACTGGTGGAAATCGGCAACAATCGCCAGGCGCTCGAGCGCGCATATCCAATGCTGCCGTTTGTGTGGCTCCGGACCGGTGCCGGCGGCGACCATGTCTTTCTGCTCACACGCGCGCAAATTCCTTCGGCGGCCTGAAGAACATTCGCTGCTAGCGAAACAGGCCGACAACCCGAAACAGATTCATGGCTCCGTGACGCAGCGCCGATGCGCGCGGATCGGCCACCGAAACGACGCCGCGAGCAACGTCTGGCTCAGCACGATGCCGACCATACTGACCAGTGCGCTGCCCCCGACTACTCCGCGCGCCCGTCCAGGCAGTTCAAAGTTGGACCAGTTCATTTAGTTGAATTCTGATGAACGGTGTCGATCCCCTGACTCACACAAATGTTGACTTCTGCCGTGGCGGCGATTGCGGGCGAGGTGCCGCAAGTGCGCGGTCCCCCCGGCGCCGTGTGCGCCGGGGGTGTGCGCAAAGCTTACCGTCGATAAGCCCGGGCATTCGAACAAACGATGAAACAAGATAAGGCGGTTGCCGGTCCAGTTCGACGAACCGTCGCTCGGGTGCAGCCGCGCCCGGGCCGCCTCCTGTCAGGCGGCCTGCTTGGACTGGCCCTGCAACTCCGCGTCGAGCCGTGCGGTTCGCGCCAAACGGGAAGTGGGGTGGCGGATGGGATTCGAACCCACAACAACTGGAATCACAATCCAGGACTCTACCATTGAGCTACCGCCACCACTGCATGCCAATAACCGTCAATCATCTTCGCTCTGGTCGCCAGCGCCGCTACCCCAGCGCGTTTGGCGTGCCCGGCGGGACTCGAACCCACAACCCCCAGCTTAGAAGGCTGGTGCTCTATCCGGGTTGAGCTACGGGCACTTAACCAGACATGAAATGCCTACCCGCACGGGGCCGACTCTCACGTATCTGGTCGGGGTGGAGAGATTCGAACTCCCGACATCTTGCTCCCAAAGCAAGCGCGCTACCGGGCTGCGCTACACCCCGAGGAGGCGGCTATTCTACGCCCCGCGGAGGGGTAGTTCAACGAACTCCGTTGCCGGCTCGTTTTCGCTTGCTCGACATGCCCATTTCTGGTATCAAGACGCCTTGGTTTTTTGTTTGGAGCTTAGGCCATTGGAACTGCAGCACAAGACATTACCGCCCTACGTTCCCAAGAAGGGCGAGCAATACATGAATCCCCGGCAGCGAGCACACTTTCGCAAGATGCTCGAAATGCTGAAGGAAGAGTTGTTGGAAGACATCGATCGCACAGTGCAGACGATGCAAGAAGATGCGACGGTCTTCGCGGATCCAAACGATCGCGCCAGCCAGGAATCGGACATCGCAACAGAACTCCGCAACCGGGATCGCGAGCGCAAGCTGATCAGGAAGATCGACGAAACCATTGCGCGCATTGACAACGGTGACTACGGCTATTGCGATAAGTGTGGCGTCGAGATCGGCCTTAAGAGGATAGAGGTGCGGCCGACCGCAACGCTGTGCATCGACTGCAAGACCCTGGACGAACTGCGCGAGCGTCAGCTCGCCCGATGACATCGCGGCCTGCTGCCCACAGGAAGCCAGGGTTTCTGCCGTAACTAACGCCGGGCTCAAACCAGGCAAAAGAAGAAGGGCGCCGGAGGCGCCCTTCTTCCTGCACGCACACCTCGTCGATCAGCTTGACGCGGCTGGTGCCGTCGGCGCGGCGGGTGCCGGTGCTGCTTCCTTGACAGCCTTCATCGACAGGCGCACACGTCCCTTTTCATCGGCTTCGAGTACCTTGACCTTTATGATCTGACCTTCCTTGAGGTGGTCGGACACATTGTTGACACGCTCATGACTGATCTGCGAAATATGCAGCAGCCCGTCTTTGCCAGGCAACAACTGCACGATGGCACCAAAATCGAGTAGCTTGAGTACCGTACCGTCGTACACCCGGCCGATCTCGACGTCTGCAGTGATGTCTTCGATGCGTTTCTTCGCGGCCGCACCTCCCTCGGAACTGACGCATGCAATGGATATCGTGCCGTCATCGGTGATCTCGATGGTCGTTCCGGTTTCCTCCTGGATGCCTCTGATTACCATTCCTCCCTTGCCGATTACGTCACGAATCTTCTCAGGGTTGATCTTCATCTTGATAATGCGCGGAGCAAAGCTCGATATTTCGCTGCGAGACCCGTCCAGCGCCTCACCCATGATCTTGAGGATGTGCAGACGCCCCTCGCGCGCCTGAGCAAGCGCGACCTGCATGATCTCCTTGGTGATCCCCTCAATCTTGATATCCATTTGCAGCGCGGTAATGCCGGCTTCCGTGCCTGCAACCTTGAAATCCATATCGCCTAGATGGTCTTCGTCGCCGAGGATGTCGGACAGCACTGCGAAACGGTTGCCTTCCTTGATCAGTCCCATCGCAATACCCGCGACGTGCGCTTTCATCGGGACCCCGGCATCCATGAGTGCAAGGCTCGATCCGCAGACGCTGGCCATCGAAGACGAACCATTGGATTCGGTCACTTCCGACACGACGCGGATCGAATAGGCAAACTCCTCTGGGCCGGGCAGCGTTGCCAGAATTGCCCGTTTGGCAAGACGCCCGTGGCCGACTTCGCGGCGCTTGGGCGCATTCATGCGGCCGGTTTCGCCGGTTGCGTACGGGGGCATGTTGTAGTGGAGCATGAAGCGCTCCTTGTACTCGCCCATCAGCGCGTCGATGATCTGTTGATCGCGTCCGGTTCCGAGCGTTGCCACGACGAGAGCTTGCGTTTCCCCGCGCGTAAACAGCGCCGATCCGTGCGTGCGTGGTAGCACCCCGACGCGAACGCTGATGGGTCGCACCGCGCGGGTATCCCTACCGTCGATTCGCGGCTCTCCGTCCAGGATCTGGTTGCGAACGATCTTTCCTTCGAGCCCAAAAATGATGTCGCCGACGAGATTCGAATCGAGTGGCGTTTCGGCGTCGGCGTTTACCTGGACCATGAGCTTGGCCCGGATCTCCTCCAACCGCGTGTTTCGAGCCTGTTTTTGGCGCAGGCGGTAGGCCTCGCGGAAATCGCTTTCGGCAAGTTCCGCAATCCGGCCGACCAGCGAATCGTGCCTTTCCGCCGGTTTCCAGTCCCAGACCGGTTTCGCCGCCATGTCGGCGAGCTCGTTAATAGCCTGAATTGCGGTCTGCATCTGCCCGTGCCCGAACACTACCGAACCGAGCATGATGTCTTCGGAGAGTTCCCGTGCCTCCGACTCGACCATGAGCACGGCGTGTTCAGTACCAGCGACTACGAGATTCAGCGCGCTAGTGCTGAGTTGGGTCGCAGTCGGATTCAGTACGTACTGACCGTCGAGATAACCGACGCGCGCCGCCCCGATGGGACCGTTGAACGGGATGCCGGAAAGGGTCAGCGCGGCAGACACGCCGATCATTGCCGGAATGTCGGGATCAACCTCCGGGTTGACCGACATCACCATCGCTATCACCTGGATCTCGTTATAGAAACCGTCGGGAAACAAGGGCCGGATGGGTCGGTCGATAAGGCGCGACGTCAAAACTTCCTTCTCTGAAGGTCTGCCTTCCCGCTTGAAAAAACCTCCCGGAATCTTGCCCGCGGCATACGTCTTTTCCACGTAGTCGACCGTGAGCGGGAAGAAAGCTTGACCGGGTTTTGGCTCGCGTTTGCCGACGACGGTGCACAGGACAACGGTGTCGTCCATGTTGACCATGACAGCAGCGTCCGCCTGGCGGGCGATCTCACCCGTTTCCAGCGTAACTTGATGCGCGCCGTAGCGAAATGATTTGGTAACAGGCTTCAAAGACATAGACATGAATTTTCCGATTTGGATTGCGCAGGTGGGGTGCGATTGCTTCCGCGCCGGTTTGTGGGACGAACGCCCAACCTAAAACGCCCACCGGCAAAACCGCGTGGGCGCTGACAGGAACGATTATTTTCGCAGGCCAAGCTTGTCAATAAGCTGCCGGTACTTGTCGGCATTCTTGCGCTTCAAGTAATCAAGCAGCTTGCGCCGTTGGCTGACGAGAGTGAGTAGCCCCCGTCGCGAATGGTGGTCCTTGATATTCGTCTTGAAATGGCCCGCGAGGCTATTGATGCGCGCCGTCAGCAGGGCCACCTGCACTTCCGGCGACCCGGTGTCGCCCTGGGCGCGCTGGTGGGTCGAGATTATTTGCGCCTTTTGCGCAACCGTAACTGGCATTCGAATTCGCTCCGTCGTAAAACACGTCATTTTAAGGCGAATTCAGCAGGTTCCACAAGGGTTTCGGCCAAGTCCCCGAGATTCGAGTGAGGCGCCATCTTGCTCTCAGACTGCCGTGAGAAGGCGCTTGGGATGTATCAGGCCAACTGCGTCGGCCAACGCCAATCCGAGGAATTCTCCGTCCTTCGCGTAGACCCGTACCCGGCCAGATGAAGTTCGGTCATCGGTCGGACCCTGAGGCGGCTCGACAGGCCGTCCATGCAAAAAAGCTGTTTGCAGATGTTCAGGCAGCCGTACCGCCGGCAGATGCCGAACCAGGACGTCGACCGGAAGCAACAGCCCGACGCGTTGTGCGATATCGAGCGCCTCGATATCCTCGAGTCGATGGGCTTGATCAAGGCTAAACGAACCCACCTCAGTCCTGACCAATCCAACGAGGTGTGCGCCGCACCCAAGCGCTTCGCCGACATCTTCGGCGAGCGTACGCACATAAGTGCCTTTGCTGCACGAGACCGAAAGCGTTGCACGGTCGCCCCTAAATTCGTCGAGTAACAAAGCGCTGATGCTGACCGTTCGGGCGGTCCTTTCAACCGCGACGCCCTTGCGTGCGTATTCGTACAGCGGCCGCCCGTCTCGTTTCAGCGCCGAATACATCGGCGGAACCTGGCTAATCTGTCCCCTGAATCGCGTTAACACCGCCTCGAACTGTTCGCGACTCACCGCCACCGGTCTTCTCTCCAGGATCTCGCCTTCGGCATCTCCCGTCGCCGTTCGCTCTCCCAGCAACAGGTGAGCGACATAGCCTTTGCCCGCATCGATCGCCTCACTGGAAAACTTGGTGGCGTCCCCGAAACACAGGACCAGCAGTCCGCCTGCCATTGGGTCAAGGGTTCCCGTATGCCCACCGCGCTCCGCTTGCAGCAGACGACGTGCTCGCTGCAGTGCCGCGTTGGAACTGATGCCGGAAGGCTTATTTAGCAGCAGCACCCCGTCAATACGACGCCCGTGCCGGCGTTTTGTGGTCATGGTGGGAAGATTCCTGAAGGGGCGCGATTCTAGCACCCTATCCCGCAGGAAAAATCAATCTGTCCGCTTCGCCCAGCAACGTTGTTCTCGTGTCTGCTGAAATCCGAATCTCTATCGGCGCATATAAACATCGGACTTCCGTATGGCTAGAATAGGAAAACTTGAAACATGATACCTGGGAAAATCGATGGAATTCAGCTCGAAGCCGGTCACCCTGTCGGTGGCGCCGAATGGTGCATTCAAGACCAAGAAGGATCATCCCAATCTGCCCACAACGCCAGCGGAACTCGCGGAAACCGCCGCGGCGTGCTGCGATGCCGGTGCCGCGATGATTCATCTCCATGTACGCGACCGCGATGGCGTGCATCTACTGGACCAGCATGCTTATGCTGCCGCCACAGCGGCCATACGCGGGGCCGTCGGACACAGCATCGTGATACAGATTACAAGTGAAGCAGCGGGTCGATATCAAAGGCATGAACAAATGGCAGTGGTGCGCGCGACGAAGCCCGAGGCAGTGTCGATTGCGATGCGGGAGATCGTGCCTGATTCGGCCGCGGAAACGGAAGCGGAAGGTTTCTACCGATGGCTGCGCAGCAACGGAACGCTGGTCCAGACGATACTTTTTTCATCCGATGAAGTCAGTCGTTATTACGAACTTCGCGAGCGTGGAGTTTTTGGGGACGGCAAAGATTTTCCGTTGTTCGTTCTCGGCCGTTATACGCCAGGGCAGATGTCGGCACCGGCAGATCTGTTGCCGTTTCTGTCGGTCTTTCGCAATGATGTTTCATGGGCCATGTGCGCGTTCGGGAGACGTGAGCACGCTTGCGCGATTACGGCAGCCGCGCTCGGCGGTCATGTGCGAGTGGGATTCGAGAACAACCTCACGCAGCCGGACGGAACTCTTGCGGCAGACAACGCGGCGCAGGTGCGTCGGGTCGCCGACGGAGTGGGAGCACTCGGGCTCCGGCTCGGAAATGCCAATGATCTTCGGGCGCTTTACTCCTGATCCTTGGACCTGTCTGCGACAGCGGAGTCGATCAACTGGGTCAATCGTACGCCACGCTCGACGGACGCGTCATATTCGAAGCGAAGCTCGGGCGTATTGTGTATGTTGATCCTGTGACCGAGGCTCGAGCGCAGAAACCCGGCAGCGCGCCGGAGTCCGGCCTGGGACCGCTCAAGCGCTTGTGAGTCTCCAAGCGTCGTGAAGTAGACCTTGGCATGGGCGAGGTCAGGAGAAACCTCCACGTCGGTTAGGGTTATTATGCCGACGCCGGGGTCCTTCAATTCCGTGCGAAGTATCTCCGAGAGTTCCCTTCGGATCTGTTCGGCGATACGTCGGAGGCGCGCTGGATTGGCCATAGCATCCTTACTTTCCGCAGACTGGAAGCGCCTTGGTCAATCCGGCCTGCCGGAGCGTCACTGCGCTGGGAACATTGGCCCATCGCAACCGCGCAACCAATCGGAATCGAAAACTGCGCACAAAACAAACTGTTCCGCCGGGTTCATCAACTCGGTCATGTAAGCGCCTAAAGCGTCCGCGCCACTTCCTGTACCTCGTATATCTCCAGCTGGTCGCCTTCCTTGATGTCGTTGTAATTCTTAAGCGACAAGCCGCATTCGAATCCAGCTTTGACCTCACGCGCATCGTCCTTGAACCGCTTCAGTGACTCGAGCTCTCCGTCATGAATTACCACGTTGTCACGAATCAGCCGCGCTCTGGAACCACGTCTGGCCACGCCTTCTACGACCATGCACCCGGCAATCGTGCCAACCGACGAGATCTTGTAGATCTGCCGGATCTGCACCAGTCCAAGTACCGACTCCTTCTTCTCCGGTGAAAGCATGCCTGAGAGTGCGGCCTTCACTTCGTCGACGGCTTCATAGATGATGTTGTAGTAGCGAATGTCGACACCGGAGTTTTCCGCGAGTTTGCGCGCCATACTGTCCGCGCGAGTGTTGAAACCGATAATGACAGCCTTCGAGGCTAGCGCGAGATTTACGTCGGATTCGGTAATGCCACCCACGGCGCTATGGACGACGTTCACTTTCACCTCGTCGGTGGAAAGTTTCTCGAGCGCATGCACGAGTGCTTCCTGCGATCCCTGCACGTCGGCTTTTATCAACAGAGAAAGCAGCTTCGCCTCATCTTCACCCATATTTTCCAAAATGTTTTCGAGCTTGGCAGCCTGCTTCTTCGCCAGCTTGACGTCGCGGAACTTGCCCTGACGGAAAAGCGCGATCTCCCTTGCTTTTTTTTCGTCGGCGAGAGCCACGGCCTCTTCCCCTGCCGCCGGAACGTCCGACAAGCCCTGAATCTCGACCGGAATCGACGGTCCGGCTTCCTGGACGTTCTTGCCGGTTTCGTCGGTCATCGCGCGCACGCGACCGAACGCTGATCCGACGAGCAGCACGTCTCCCCGTTTGAGCGTGCCGGATTGGACCAGTATCGTCGCCACCGGTCCGCGCCCCTTGTCGAGACGCGCCTCGATCACTATGCCTCGGGCATGCGCATCAACGGGTGCCTTCAGTTCGAGAATCTCAGCCTGAAGAAGTACCTGCTCGAGCATTTCATCGATGCCGACCCCCGTCTTCGCCGATAACTGCATGAACGGCGAATCGCCACCGTATTCCTCGGGGATGACGCCTTGCGCTACGAGTTCCTGCTTTACGCGGTCGGGATTGGCCTCCGGCTTGTCGATCTTGTTGATCGCCACGACGATGGGCACGTTAGCCGCTTTTGCGTGGCGGATCGCCTCGACCGTCTGCGGCATTACCCCATCATCCGCAGCAACGACGAGGATGACAATGTCGGTCGCCTTTGCACCGCGCGCGCGCATGGCCGTAAACGCCTCATGGCCGGGGGTGTCCAAGAACGTGACCATTCCGCGCGGCGTACGAACGTGGTAAGCGCCTATATGCTGAGTTATTCCACCTGCCTCGCCGGCCGCCACTTTCGCGCGCCGAATATAATCAAGCAACGAGGTCTTGCCGTGATCGACATGGCCCATCACGGTCACGACGGGAGCTCGCGGACTTAGTTCTGATTCCTGATGTTCGGGCGTGTCCTCCAGATACGCATCGGGCTCGTCGAGCCGGGCGGCGACCGCCTTGTGTCCCATTTCCTCGACCACGATCATGGCGCTTTCCTGGTCCAGGACTTGGTTGATGGTAACCATCTGGCCAAGCTTCATCAGTACCTTGATGACCTCGGCCGCCTTGACGGCCATCTTATGTGCAAGGTCCGCAACGGTGATGGTTTCCGGAACGTGCACTTCGCGCGTCACCGGCTCGATCGGAGCCGAAAACTGGTGCGCCATTTCCGCGCCCGTGGTGCCTCCGCCCCCGGATGGCTTGTGCCGCGTACCCTTGGGGCTGTGCCAGCCCGAAGCGCCCTGGACGTCGCCGCGCGTCTTTATCGTGCGCCGCTTGGCACTCTCATCCTTCCAGACCGTAACTTCCTTCTTCTTGGCCTTCTTGTCGCCCGCAGCCTCGGCGACTTTCGGTTTGTGTAATGTGGTATCGGTTCCGGGCGGCTGGGCTGCCGGCTGACTCGGGACCTGACCGGCGGCTGGACTCTGCACAGTCGCCTGCTGTTCTTCAACAGCTTTCTTCTGCTCGGCCTCACGTTGCTCGGCCAGCTGGCGTTCGCGCTCCTGCTTTTCGGCGATCTCGGCGGCTTGCCGCGCCGCAAGTTCCGCGTGCCGGCGTTCCTCCTCCCGGCGCAGTTCGGCCTGGACCGCGGCATCGGACTCGGCGACTGACGGAGCCGCCTCGACGGCGCCCAGCGCAGACGCCTCGGGCGCTTCGCGCTTGACGAAAACGCGCTTCTTCTTGACCTCGACCTGTATGGTGCGCGCTTTGCCGCGCGCGTCCGACTTCTTGATGATCTCGGAAGTATGCTTTCGCGTGAGGGTGATCTTGGTCTTCGGTTCGACTGTACCGTGAGCCTTGCGCAGATATTCGAGCAGCTTGGACTTGTCGTTCTCCGAAAGGACGTCCTCGGCGAGCTGCTTGTCGACGCCGGCCGCACGAAGCTGTTCAAGCAGCACCCGCGGCGGGACTTTCAGTTCACCGGCAAATTGGGCAACGCTAGTCTGTGCCATGTGTGTCAATCAACCTTCCGCGAACCAATGGGCACGCGCGTTCATGATCAGCGTCTTAGCACGCTCCGGATCGATGCTGGCCAGTTCCAGCAGATCGTCCACGGCGAGGTCCGCCAGATCGTCTCGAGTCTTGACCCCGGACTCCGCGAGCTTTGCGGCAAGTTCGGCGTCCATGCCCTCAAGGCTGAGCAGATCCGCATCGACGTTCTCCGCGAGTTCCTCGCTCGCTATGGCCTGCACCAGCAGCGCGTCGCGAGCGCGGCTCCGAAGCTCGTTTACGGTGGCCTCGTCGAAAGATGCGATCTCGAGCATCTCCTGGATTGGCACGTATGCGACTTCTTCCAACGTAGAAAAACCCTCTTGGATCAGTATGTTAGCTACCTCTTCGTCGATGTCGAGCTTGTCCATGAAGAGCTGACGCACGGTTGCGGTCTCTTCGTCAGTCTTCTTCTGGGACTCGTCCTCGGTCATCAGATTAATGGTCCAACCGGTCAGTTCCGACGCAAGCCGAACGTTTTGCCCTGCTCGCCCGATCGCGATGGCAAGATTTTCCTCGTCCACGACAACGTCCATCCCGTGCTTTTCTTCGTCAACAAGAATGCTCGAGACTTCCGCAGGAGCGAGCGCGCCGATCACGAATTGCGCAGGGTCAGGCGACCAAAGCACGATATCCACGCGCTCCCCGGCCAGTTCCTGGGTAACCGCCTGCACACGGGAACCTCGCATTCCCACACAGGTTCCGATCGGATCAATGCGTCTGTCATTCGTAAATACGGCAATCTTGGCGCGCACTCCCGGGTCGCGTGCTGCGGACTTGATTTGCAACAGCCCTTCCTCGATCTCGGGCACCTCGAGGCGGAACAATTCGGTAATGAATTCTGGCGCCGTGCGCGACAGAATGAGCTGTGGTCCGCGAACACCGCGATCGATGCGTATCAGGCAGGCTCGGACGCGATCACCCACTCGCAGGTTTTCCTTCGGGATAATCTGGTCTCTCGGCAGACGCGCCTCGAGCCGGCCCACCTCGATGATTCCGTCCCCGCGCTCCATGCGTTTGATGGCGCCGGTGACAAGTTTCTCGTCCCGCGCGAGAAAATCGGCCAGCATTTGCTCTCGTTCGGCGTCCCGGATCCGCTGCAGTATCACCTGCTTCGCCGCCTGCGCGCCGATCCTGCCGAACTCGATCGGCTCCAGTTGCTCCTCGATGTACTCGTCGATTTGAATGTCGGCATATTGCTTTTGCGCCTCGATGAGGCCGATCTGGTAGGCGGGATATTCGACCGCGTCATCCGCTACCACCTGCCAGCGGCGGAAAGATTCGAAATCGCCGGTATCCCGGTCTACCGTGACCCGTACTTCGACGTCCTCGCTGAAGCGCTTCTTGGTCGCCGAGGCGATCGCCATCTCCAGCGCACCGAACACTGTTTCTTTGTGGACGTTCTTCTCGCGCGCCAGCGCGTCAACCAGTAACAACAATTCGCGACTCACCCTGACCTCCTGCGCTGCATATGGTACTTGGGAACCAGACGTGCCTTGTCCAAGTTTGCCAGCGCGAGCAATATCGGCGCGCCGTCTACTTCGATTTCGATCTGCTCCCCGATCACTTGATGAAGCACGCCGACGAACCTCCGCCGCCCGTTGATCGGCACGCGAAGCTGAACCTCCGCCTCCTGGCCCGAAAACCGTACGAAATCGGCAGGTTTCCTGAGCTTTCTATCCAGGCCCGGGGAGGACACTTCCAATCGATCGTAGTCGATCCTCTCCACCTCCAGCACGCGTTGCAGCTGCCGGGTTACCGCCTCGCAATCAGCAAGCGTGATGCTCGCGCCGCTGTCGCTGAGGCGGGCATCAGGCTGCGTCGACGAACAATGTTCATCTAACTTATCAATAAACACTCGTAACATCCTACCACGATTAGATAAATTAAAATCTGCAAGCTCGTAGCCAAGGCCGGTGACTGTTCGTTCCAGCAACTGTTCCAGCGCGTTTAGACGAGTATCCGTAACCAACCCCATAAATAAAAAAAGGGCCCGAACAGCCCATTTACAAAAACCTCAAACTAGTTCCCGCACCCGTGCATCTGCTAAAGCAGCCGGATTGTAGCAAAAAAGAGACGCTTAAACAATGGCAAACGCGCCATCATTGATGTGGCAATCCGTCTCGCCGCCCCCTATCGGGTTTGTTTGCCGGCATCGAGGCCCCTGAGCAGGGTCGCAACGGCGCTGGGCCTCAGTTCGACCCACTTGCCGCGATGCAACGTACTGGGTAGCGCGAGTGGGCCGAATCGGGTTCGAATCAGTCGGCTTACGCCCAGGCCCAAGGCCTCGAACATCCGCCGTACTTCCCGGTTGCGCCCTTCAGTGATCATAACCTGGTACCAGCGGTTCGCCCCTCGACCTCCGCGCGCTTCGATAACTTCGAATTTCGCCGACCCGTCGTCGAGCATTATGCCGCGTCGCAGTCTTTCTGTCTGTTCGGGCGACAGTTCGCCAAGTACCCGAACCGCATACTCGCGTTCGATGCCGCCACTGGGGTGCATGAGGCGGTTGGCGAGTTCCCCGGAGGTGGTAAAGACCAGCAATCCGCTGGTGTTGAAATCGAGACGACCGATCTGGATCCAGCGTCCGTTACGTACTGCGGGAAGCCGATCGAAGACCGTGGGACGCCCGTGCGGATCGCGCAGCGTCGATATCTCGCCCGCCGGCTTGTAGTAGATCAGCACCCGGGGAAGACGCTCGGGACTCCTGACGACCCTAATTGGAAGACCATCCAGTGCAATGCGATCAATGCTGCTAACGCGCTCTCCAAGCGTGGCAACGCGACCGTTTACCGTTACGCGCCTCGCGGCAACGGCCGCGTCCATGAGGCGACGCGAGCCCATGCCGGCCCGCGCAAGCACCTTGTGCAGCTTTTCCGGCGCGGCAACGAGCCGCGCGGCATCAGGCCTTTTCCGGGGCCGTCTCAGCGGGACGTTCGGCGGGCTCGCCGGCCCGCGCTTCCGGGAAGACCTCTTCGTTGCTGGGGGCGGCATTCAAATCCAATGTTCGGGCAATATCCTCAAGCGGCGGCAGCTCCTGCAGCGAGCGCAGTCCCAGATCATTGAGAAAGTCCTTGGTGGTGGCATACAGCGCCGGACGTCCGGGCACATCTCGGTGTCCCACGACATCAATCCAACCTCGCTGTTCCAGTGTGCGCATGATACCTGGGGACACGGTAACCCCGCGGATGTCTTCGATATCCCCGCGTGACACCGGCTGTCGGTAGGCTATGATCGCAAGGGTCTCAAGCACCGCGCGTGAGTATCTTGGGGGCCTTTCCGGGTTGATTCGTTCGAGATATTTCTGGAAAGACGGGCGCGTCTGAAACCGCCACCCGGTTGCCAAATTGACCAGTTCCACCCCGCGCTCTCTCCAGTCGTCGCGCAACTCGTCGAGTAGTCGGCGGAGTGTATCAGCGCCTATATCCTCGTCGAACATGCGTCTGAGTTCGGCTATCGACAGCGGCGACTGGTTGGCAAGCAACGCCGTCTCGAGAACGGTCTTTACCTCATTCGGATTGAGCATAGGCAAGCTTCACATAGATTGGTGCATAGGGCATGGCCTGCGTGAATTCGATCAGGCTCTCGCGGGCCATTTCCAGCACGGCGAGAAAACTCACGATAAGCACCGCGACACCGCGACCGGGATCGAACAGTGTGGTGAACTCGACAAATCCGGCCCCGGAAAGTCGTCGCAAAATGGCGCTCATGTGTTCGCGCACGGAAAGTTCTTCACGAGTGATGCGGTGATGCTGCGTGACGCGCGCTCGCGTAAGCAGTGATCGCCATGCGGATTCAAGATCCGCAGCGCAGACGTTCGGGACCCGTTCCGTCAGAGTCTGTTCGATCCACACCTCGACGCAGAAATAGTCGCGCCCCACCTGGGGCAGCTCGTCGAGTTTGCGCGCCGCCTGCTTGACTTTTTCGTATTCGATCAACCGGCGAACCAGTTCGGCGCGCGGATCTTCTTCGCCCTGCTCCAGTGCCCTCGGTCGCGGCAGCAGCATTCGCGACTTGATCTCCATGAGCATAGCCGCCATGACAAGGTACTCAGCGGCGAGCTCCAGGTTCTTGCGCCGCATTACCTCGACATACTCGAGGTACTGCTCGGTGAGCCGTGCCATCGGGATATCGAGAATATCGACGTTGGCCTTGCGAATAAGATACAACAGCAGGTCAAGCGGGCCTTCGAAGGTTTCAAAGAACACCTCCAGAGCGTCCGGGGGGATATACAGATCCGACGGCAGCTCGGTAAGTAGCTGGCCGTGGATCTTGGCCGTCGCGACCGGCGTCGGAATCGTCGCCTGCACGCCGTGTTGCTGGAGAGCCTGGCTCATGAACGGCCAGTCAGGTGTAACTCAGGCCCATCGCATCGCGCACTTCGCGCATGGTCTCGTGCGCCAGGCGACGGGCCTTCTCGCAGCCATCGGCGACAATGTTTCGCACCAACGTCGGGTCATCTAGATAACGCTGCGCACGCGCGCGCATGGGCGCCTGTTCGGCGAGGACGGCATCGATTACCGGCTGCTTGCACTCCAGGCAACCAATCCCCGCGGACCGGCAGCCCTGCTCGACCCAGGCTCGAGTGTCGTCGGTGGAATAGACAAGGTGAAATTGCCAGACCGGGCACTTGGCGGGGTCGCCGGGGTCGTTGCGTTTTACGCGCGCGGGATCCGTAGGCATGGTTCGAATCTTCCTTGTCACCGATTGCTCGTCCTCGCGCAGCCCGATCGTGTTGTCGTAGGACTTGGACATTTTCGCACCGTCCAGCCCAGGGAGTTTAGACGACTCGGTGAGCAGTACGCCCGGCTCCACCAGAATAAGGCGACCTCCGCCTTCGACATAACCGAAGAGCCGCTCGCGATCCGCCACGGAAAGGTTCTGCTGCTCCACCAACAGCGCCCTCGCAGCCGCCAGCGCTTCCTCGTCCCCTTGCTCCTGGTAGCGGGTACGCAGCTTCTCGTAGAGTTTGGCTTTTCTGCTTCCCATCTTCTTGGCCGCGGCCCGTGCTTTGTCATCGAAGCCGGGCTCGCGCCCGTAGACATGGTTGAACCTCCGGGCGATTTCGCGCATCAACTCGATGTGCGGTACCTGATCTTCGCCCACGGGAACGAACTTGGCCCGGTAAATGAGGACGTCGGCCGCCTGCAGCAAGGGATAGCCGAGAAAACCATAGGTGGACAGGTCGCGATTGGACAACTTCTCCTGTTGCTCCTTGTAGGTCGGAACTCGCTCCAGCCATCCAAGCGGCGTGATCATCGACAGCAGCGTGTGCAATTCGGCATGCTCCGGAATTCGCGACTGAATGAACAGTACGGCCTGCGCCGGATCGATTCCCGCGGCCAGCCAGTCGACGACCATATCCCAGATGTGCTGCTCGATCACATCCGGTGTGTCGTAATGAGTGGTGAGTGCGTGCCAATCGGCGACGAAAAACAAGCATGGGTACTCGCTCTGCAGACGCGCCCAGTTCTTGATTGCGCCGTGGTAATGCCCCAGATGAAGGGTACCCGTAGGGCGCATTCCGGAGACGACTCGTTCTTCGTACATTCTCTTCCTTCAAAGCTGGAAAAGGGCCGCGATGAGTCCAATGGAGAATTGGATCATCGGACTCAGAATCAGGCCAAGCACATTCGTAAAAATCAGCAACAACAGGATCGGCAGCCCAAAGCGCTCAAGGCCGGCATACTTGCTGGCGAGACTATCCGGCAGCAGGCTGAACGCGATGCGCCCGCCGTCCAGCGGCAGGATCGGCAGGAGATTGAGGACCATCAGCACGATGTTCACGGTAACACCCGCCTCGGCCATTAGACTCGCCGGAAGCGTGAAGATATTCGGAGGCAAAGATACGGCAAGTTTGAGTACGATCGCCCATGCCAATGCCATCAGGAGATTCGCCGCCGGTCCCGCCGCCGCAACCCAAAGCATGTCCCGTTTCGGGTTGCGAAGGGCGTGAAAGTTGACCGGTACCGGTTTTGCCCATCCGAAAAGAAATCCACCGCCGAAGAGTTTGCTGGTCACCAGGATCACAAGTGGCACTATTATCGTGCCCACCATGTCGATATGTCGCACCGGGTTCAGACTGATACGTCCCAGCCGCCACGCCGTGAGGTCTCCGAAGTAGCGCGCAACGTAACCATGGGCGGCTTCGTGAAGGGTGATGGCAAAAATGACGGGAATGGCGTAGATCGCAATCGTCTGGACGAGATTGAATTCCATAGGCAGGCCCGAATCGAGGCCAAAATGGCAGGGGTGGACGCGGAATGATTCATTTTAGCAGAGGCGGTTCGCGATGCAGCTCCGTACCCCACGTCTTGCGTTGTCCTGTTCAGTTGGTCGAGCCCAGCAGCGACAGGTCTCCCTTGCCCTGACGTACGATCACCGCGTCTTCTCCGGTAAGATCAATAATGGTCGTCGGTTCGATGCCGCAGGGTCCACCATCAATGACTAGATCGAGGTCACGCTCCAAGTGCTCGCGAATCTCCTCGGCATCATTCGGCGGCAGTGTTCGCCCCGACAGCATCAGCGTCGCCGATAACAGCGGCGCGTCCAGTTCCTCGAGCAGCGCGCTTGCGACAGGATGGTCGGGAACACGCAGACCAATGGTCTTGCGCCGCGCGTGCAAAATCCGCCTTGGCAGTTCGCGCGTGCCCTCAAGGATGAAGGTGTAGCTCCCTGGGGTAAGCGCTTTAAGCAATCGAAAGCGCGCGTTGTCCACCCGAGCGTAAGTTGCGATTTCAGACAAGTCGCGGCACATGAGAGTCAGATGATGGCGCTCGTCGAAATTACGCAGACGCCTCAGGCGAGCCAGCGCATCGGTGTCTCCCGTCTTGCATCCGAACGCGTAGCAAGAATCCGTCGGATAGGCGATTACCCCGCCGTCGCGAAGGATCCGCGCCGCCTGGACAATCAGCCGGCGCTGGGGGTGAGTCGGGTGGATGACAAAGTATTGGGCCATAGCGATGCCGTGCTGCGAATCAGGAGCCCGGCCCCGCAGTGCGTACTACAAGGCTTTCCATACGGGTTTCAGATCCTCAGGAAGCTGCGCAATCGCGCCGAGTTCGATTCGGCTCTCGCCAGGTCCGTGAAAATCCGAACCCCGCGAGGCGAACATGCCGAATTTCCGCGCCAGGTTGGCGTACAAAACGCATTCCTGGAAAGTGTGGTTGGGCGTGATAACTTCGATGCCGAGACCGCCAAGATCCGAGAATTCTTTCATGAAGCGGTGTAATTCATCGCGCGTGAACCGGTAGCGAGCAGGATGTGCAAGCACCGCAACTCCGCCGGCCTTTCGAATCCATGTGATCGCATTCTCGAGGCTCGCCCACTGGTGCGGTACGAAGCCCGGTTTGCCCCGTACAAGGTAGCGCTTGAATACGCTGCCCACGTCGCGTGCGCAGCCCATTTCCACAAGACAGCGCGCAAAGTGAGATCGACCGATGAGATCGGGGTTCCGCGCGTGGCGCGTCGCGCCTTCAAGCGTTCCAGGAATTCCTGCATCAGCGAGCGATCTGGCCATCTGGGCTGCGCGCCGTGGACGCCCGCCGCGTACCCATTGCAACCCTTGTTCCAGCGTCTCATCCTCTGTGCTTATCCCGAGCCCCACAATGTGAATCGAAGTTTCGTTCCACGTCACGGAGATCTCGACACCGGGCACGAAGCGCAGGTCTGCATCATGGGCGGCTGCTGACGCCTCCCGAAGTCCATCGGTAACGTCGTGATCGGTCAACGCCAGTGTAGTGACACCCTTGGCGTGTGCCCTCAGCACCAGTTCGGCTGGCGCAAGCAGACCGTCAGAGGCTCGCGAGTGGCAGTGCAGGTCGACATTCTCCATCGGGCGTGGATCATAGCATGCACCCAACCCCAATCCGCTCTGATCCGGACGCAGTCGGACACTCAGTTCAAAGCACCGAGCAGAAAATCCTCGATGATTGCGGCCGCGAGCTCGGGCTGATCATGGTGAATTGCGTGTCCCGAGGCCGGAATGACCCTGTCCATGAGACTAGAAAAACAAGCCTTCCGACTGTCGCGATCCGACACCGACATTCGCAGCGCGCTCGCATTCTGTGATGACTCGCCTTGCATCCACAGGACCGGTGCGGTCACCGCACGCCAGCACGCTTTGGCTTCTTCCAGCCGGTAAAGCACCGGATTAATCAGCTTATGACCAGGGTCGGCGCGAAGCTCGATTCGTCCCGTTTCCGTGGCTGCCCCCCAGTGCCTGGCAAGAAACAGCGCCCGCTCGTGCGTCAGCCGATCGTTGTTTGCGCGCAGTTTTTCCGCGAGTTCCTCGAAGGAACCGTAGTCGCGCAAACGAGCGCCGCTTCGGATCTGATCGAGCCAGCGGGCATAGCGCCGCGGTGCGTCCTCCGGACGTGAATCCACGAGTCCGAAACCTTCCATATTGGCCAGGCGCGCAACGCGCTGGGGCCGGATGCCGGCGTACATCGTGGCGACATTGCCGCCCATGCTATGACCGGCGAGCAGCACCGGTTCGGTCGGCTGGAAATGTTCCAATATCGCATCAAGATCCGCGAGGAAATCCGGGATCCAGTAGCAGTCACCGCCTCCTCTACTGGACAATCCGTAACCTCGCCAGTCCGGGGCTATCACATGCCAGGGGTGTCTGAACGCATCGACCATGAACTGGAACGACGCGGACACGTCCATCCAGCCGTGCAGCAGAAACAACTTGGCCTGTCCGGGCGCACCCCAGCAGCGGCAGTGGTACGTAAGTCCGCGAATGGCGAGATAGACGGAATCGCTTGATTTCATCTGCAGTCTCAGTGAATTTGGAGCCGCAGATGGTAGCAGGAGACGAGCGGATCGCGTGCCCGGGTTTAGTTTTGGCTCTGCTATCATCACCGCTTCGCGTCGAACGCCGTGTTGCAGGAACAGTATGGCCGTCTACTCGCTTGGCGAAAGAAAGGTCACGTTTCAGGGCGGGCAGTGGTACATCGCCGACAATGCGGCTGTGATCGGTTCGGTCGTCATCGGCAATCAAGCCAGCGTCTGGTTCAGCGTAGTGATCCGCGGCGATGCTGAACTGATCACGGTCGGAGAGCGCAGTAATATCCAGGATGGCTCCGTACTCCACGCCGATCAAGGCACGCCTGCGACGCTCGGGCGCAACGTGTCGGTCGGCCACAACGCGATGCTGCACGGCTGCGTTATCGGTGATGGAAGCCTGATCGGAATCAATAGCGTCGTACTGAACCGCGCCGTCGTAGGACGATCGACCATCATAGGCGCCAACACGCTCATTCCCGAGGGCAAGTCGATTCCCGATGGGGTCCTGGTTCTGGGATCCCCCGCGAAGATCGTCCGCCAACTCACGCTTGAAGAGAAGGACAGTCTGCTGGTAATCGCGGAAGGATACGTGCAGCGCGCCCGCCTTTTCCGCGAACGGTTGCAACGCCAGCAAATCTGACCGAAACGCAACCAGCGCTTACGGTGCGGTCGGGTTCCCACTTGGGCGCGAGGCGGATGCCTCCGTCGAGTCGGATGGTCTCGCCGTTGAGCATCACATTCTATAAGTCGCCTGGCCGATTTGGCCGTCGAGGGCGGCGACGGACGCTGTGTTGACTATCACCCCGCGCTCGCCCGCAGGGTTCGGCTGCCCCTTCGCCATGGCCGCTGCCGCGAGCCGGATCATGTTGAAGCTGCCTATCAGATTGACGATCACGCAGCGCGGAGACCATCAGCGCTTCTTGGCGTCGCCCTTCTTCTTCTCCGGCAGCAGTTGCGCGCGTTCGTGCAGCAGGGGTTCGACGGTCGACTTGGAAACTAGATAAGTCCAGCGCTCGAGCTGCTTTTCCCACTCAAGCTTTTTCAGGAGCCTCGAGCGACTATCGGCAAATGTCTTGTCCTGCTTCTTCTTTTCTTCAGCCGTTTCGCCTTTCTTCGCTTTGCGCTCGGATGGGGGCCCGCCGGTGACCGATAACGCAATGAATACGCGGTTCGCCGCCGCCTTGCCGCCGATCCGCAACGTATAGTTCAAACCATCAAAGGTTTCGGCCCTGACAGTGACAGGTCGGGTCATTCCCGCAGCGGCAGCGCTTGGATCCGTCACCACGTCATCGAGAGTCATCCCCTGCAGTGCGCCGACCGCGTCCTGCGCCTTCTGTAAATCCGGTTTTGCGCCACCCGCCAGCTTCCAGTCCTGGGACTCACTTTCGCGCGACAGGGTAAATCGCCTGCTGCCATCGGCCCCCGTGACCGCAACCGACTTGACCCGTTCGGCGCGGATCAGGTTCTTGGAAAGCCACGCCTCGGGTTTCGCATCGGCCGTTCCCAAGGAATCGGAAACAAGCGCAACGCTCCCCGTTTCCTTCCCCTGCATTACGTAACGGCCCGTCGGTATCGCCTGGTCCGCCGATGGGCCTGAGGCGGCAGTCTGCGTCGCTACCTGTTTGCCAAGTAACAGTTTGGCGATCACCTTCCCTGCACGGTCCTTCAATTCCAAACTCGTGCCCGCACCCGTCGCTGGCATCGAGTCGGGGTCCAACAGGTCCAGACGCGCCCGTTGCGCCGGCGCCACGGGCTCTGTCTGCACAATCTTCAGTTCTATGAGTTTGAGCAATAACTCGCGTACGCGCTCAATGTCAGCCGGGAAATCGGCACGCTCTTCGATCGCCCACACATCGTCACGCCGCACCAGAGTGAGCCTGCCAGATGCGTTGCGGAGCGCAAACCCGACAACATCCTCGAGCTTGACTCCGGGCAGGAGCTTCTGACCAATACGCGTGTCGGTTTTCTTCCACGCCGTTCGCTGCGTGTCCGCGAGCCAAGCGCCTCCGCCCGCCAGCACGACCAGTGCGACGACGAGAATGAGCAGCTGTTTTCGGGTCATCGGGCCACCCGTCTGCTTTTGCGCGCAAAGCCGAAAATCAGCCCTGCCAGAGCTATCAGAATAGGCATCAGCGCGATATTCGCGACCTTGGTCCAGAGTTCCAGCGCCTCGCTGTCCGCACGCAGCTCTTTGCGGACCTCCTTGAGCTCACGCCGTGTCTTCACCGCCTTGGCGCGGAAGCTTTCAAGTTCTGCCTGCTGAGCGGTCGAAAGTATGGCGGTCTGCCCTGGAGCCTTCTGCTTCTGCAGTGCTTCGAGCTTTCCTTGCGCTTGTGCCAGGCTTTCCTCGAGTTCCTTGATCTTGCCGACGTAGCGCTGCTGAGCACGCGCCTCCATTTCGCGGATCACTGTAAGTGGCCGCGACGCGGTTGCGCGGGTGCGCAAACTGATGAGGCTTGCGTCGCCGGCCACCTGCTCGACCAGGGCCTGGCCGAAGGCGAGATTGCCGTTTTGTGGCACCACGATTCGTTGTCCAAAAACCTGCTGTACGGTCACCGACGCGGCATCATTGAGGAAATCACTGTCGCCGATCAACACCACTGCATTTTCGTCCCTCGATGCACTCAGATGAGGCGAAGGCGCCGCCGTGTCGGCGTTCGTCTTGACTGGCTTCGGCGTGTCCTTGTCCGATGTCGTCTTGGGACGGGCTGGGGGACCATCTGGAAATGCCGTCTTGAACTTGCCTGTCAACCTCACGGCGATCGGGTACGCCTTGCCCGAGGGCTTGAAGTCTTTGACGGCGGCGTCCCCCTGCGTCATAGCAGCAGACGAATCCGTAAGCTTGGCAAAGGTAGATGACTGCAAAAGCACCGTCTCTTTGAGTCCAGCCGTCGGCGTGCCACTGAACGCTCCCGCGAACGGGAACAACATGAAGCCAAGCCCATTCGTTGTGACGTCATCGTGGTTGAAAGCACTGCCCGAAAGCGCCAGGAGCGTAGGCATGGACCTGGTTCCAAATCCCGAAATGAACTGCATATCGCTCACTATCTTTGTGGCATCGAAGCCAAGACCCCATCCCTTGAGCAACCGGTCGAGCGTCGAGGAAGTGCCCCCTTCGGGGCCCCTCACGCCCGGCATTCGATCAAAATAGGCATAGGCGTCAAGCAGGGCGATCAACCTTCCTCCGCGCAGCACAAACTGATCGACGGCGTATTGCGTCGACTCGGTAATGCCGCGCGGGTTGATAACGAGCAGCGCGCCGATGTCATCGGGAATCTTTTCCACATCCAGTTCGACTTGCTTGACGTCGTAGTCCCGCTTGAGTTCCGATATGAACACCCACTGCTCCTGCGGGGGCATCCCCATCATCGGGTAGCCACCTGTGCCGAACACCGGCATTGGCGTCATGACCCCGATAACAGGTTTTTTGGCTGTCGTCGTTCGGCTAATCGCACGCGTAAGGTCGTATTCGAGAAGCCGCTCGCGGTCCAGCGTCAGGACGGGTAACGCAAACTTATGATCCAACTGGCTGACTGATAAACCGAGGTAAAACCTGTCGCCAGCCGCGGTGACCTGGGCCTCGACCCCGTCCAGCGCGGCCGAGTCCTCGGCGTCGGAATCCGGTTGCGGATCGAACTTTTCGATGATGATCTTTCCGCCCGATATCTGCCTGAATTCGCCGAGCATGTCCTCGACCCGGCGACCGAAAGCCTTCAACGCCAGCGGCACGGTTGCGTCGCTTTGACTGAAATAGAGTCGAATTTTCACCGGCGATTCGAGCTTCGAAATTACGCGCCGTGTACCTTCGGAAAGCGTGTAAATCTTTCCCTCGGTCAGGTCGATCCGCTGCTTGAATGCGCCGAGGATGAAGTTCGCCAGCACCAGGATCACGAATAGAAGCAGTACCCCACCTGCGGAGTACAGAGCTGTCCGGTTGTCTTTCAGCATGTTTTCCTCTTCAACTGCGAACGCGGCGGGCGAAGCATCGGGGCAGAGAGCGTGGCTTCCTCATCCGGCCCGGTGGCTGCGGATGATGACGTCGGTTGTAAACAGCGCGAACACCATCAGCGACACGAAATAGAGCACATCCCGCGTATCGATGACGCCCTTTTGCAGGCCGTCAAAGTGGGTGAGAACCGAAAATCCCGCAATCGCCTCGACAACCGCCGGGCTGGCCCAGCGCGCGAGAATGTCCGTCACCGGGTTGAACCCCACCAGAATGAGGATGAGGCCGAGCATGACGGCTATGATGAAGCTCACTACCTGGCTGCGCGCCAGCGCGGAGGTCATGCAACTCAACGCGAGATAGGCGCCGGCCAACAGCAGACTGCCGAGGTAACCGCAAGCGATCACGCCGTTGTCGGGCTCTCCAAGTACATTGACCGTAATCACCACCGGGAAGGTAAAAGCCAGCGCAATGGCGAGAAACAGCCAGGATGCAAGAAACTTCCCCAGTATCGCCTGCGCAGTCGTCACCGGAAGGGTCAGCAGCAACTCGATTGTTCCGAGTCGCCGCTCGTCAGCCCAGAGGCGCATGCCAACGGCGGGCACCAAGAACAGGAACAGCCACGGCATCCAACCAAAGAACGAACCAAGCGACGCTTCGCTGCGTTCGAAAAAACCACCGAATACGAAGGTAAAGACGCCAGCCAGCAGCAGATAGATCACAAGAAACACGTATGCGAGCGGCGACTCGAAATAGGCGGCGATTTCGCGGCGGGTAATGGTACATATTACGGCCCAGGAGTTCATGCGACCTCCTTCGCCGAATTGGCGGCGCCTGCAGTATCGGACAACGTTATCGCCCGGAAGAAATCGTCCAACCTTCCAGTTTCCGAGCGGGCTTTCAACTCATCGGGGGTGCCGTTCGCGACAATCCGGCCGCGGTCGATGATGATCGCGCGGGTGCATACGGCTTCGACCTCCTCGAGAATGTGGGTCGAAAAGATGATGGCCTTGCTTTCCCCCATGCGCCGGATGAGCGTGCGCGCCTCATGCTTCTGGTTCGGGTCGAGTCCATCGGTCGGTTCATCCATAACGAGCACTTCGGGGTCATGGATGATCGCCTGCGCGAAACAGGTGCGATGTCGGAATCCCTTGGACAGCGTTTCGATCGACTGATTGATAACGGACTCCAAAGAACAGGTCTCGACGGCACGCCATACCGCACGCGTGCGCTCATCGCCGCGCAGTCCCCGGATCTCGGCTGCGAAATTAAGGAATGAGCGCACGGTCATCTCCTGATAGGATGGTGCCGCCTCGGGGAGATAGCCTATCCTTCGCTTTCCGGGGAGCGGATCTTCTGCCATGTCGAATCCGCAGACGCTCACCTTGCCGGAAGTCGGCGGAATGAAGCCAGTGATCATACGCATGGTCGTCGACTTGCCTGCGCCGTTCGGTCCCAGGAAGCCGAGCACTTCGCCCTTGCTTACTTCGAAAGAAACATCGTCTACGGCGCGCTTCGCGCCGAATACCTTGGTCAGGTTTTCAACCTTGATCACCGCGGTTCTCCATTCAGGTCTCCGTCTCGCGAGGCCGCTTCGGCATCACTGATCCACTCCCCGGCCGCAAGGTCTGGCCCCCCTTGGGTTTGTTGCGCGCATCTTCGGCAACGGCCTTCTGTGGTTCGGACGCAATATTTTTCGACCCGCAAGTATAAGGACCTGCCCCACGATTGCAAGTCCGGGGCGAGTCCGATGCTCACCAGACCCTGCCCATGGGAGAAAGTTCCCGAGGCTATAACGCGAGGCAGGCGCTGCGCACCGAATCGTTGTCTCTCAGCTCTGAAACGCCGCCGCAAAAACGAATGCTGCCTTTCTCGATGATGTACGCCCGGTCAGCCACGTCCTCGGCGAAATGCAGATTCTGCTCTGACAGCAGCACTGCGAGCCCTTGGGACTTCATTTCCTTAATCGCCGCGACCATAGCATCGACGATGACCGGCGCCAGTCCCTCAGAGGGCTCATCCAGCAGGACGCACGCCGGATTGCCCATCAGCGTGCGTGCGATGGTCAGCATCTGCTGCTCGCCGCCTGACATCTGGGAGGCGGGCCGCGCAGACATTTCTGCCAGATTGGGAAACAACTTGTACAGTTGCTTCACGGTCCAGGCTGGAAGTCCTTTCCTCGCGGGCTGACGCCCTACCTCGAGATTTTCCGAAACCGTGAGGTCGGTGAAAATCCGCCGGTCCTCGGGAACGTAGCCCAGGCCGCGCTGGGCAATCTGGTACGGTCTCAGTCCATCGATGCGCTCACCGCGAAACACCACTTCGCCTCCCGCCATCGGCACCAGGCCGATCAGTGTCTTCAGCGTGGTCGACTTGCCGGCTCCGTTGCGGCCGAGCAACAGCGCCACTTCACCCGATGCCACATCGAGGCTGACATCGGAGAGGATCTGCGCCTGTCCATAATAGGCTATAAGGCGCCTCGCAGAGAGCATCGCAGCCATGCTCATCGCCGTGATCCGAGGTACACATCGCGCACCTGAGCATCGACGCGTACGTCCTCGGGACTCCCTTCGGCAATAAGCAAACCGCGGTTGAGGACGACGATACGGTCTGCATGCGCGAAGACAACGTCCATGTCATGCTCGGTAAACAGCGCGGCAATGCGCCGCTCACGCACGATTTCAGCCGTCAGAGCCATTAGCTCGATTCGTTCTGCGGCGGCCATACCAGCCGTCGGCTCGTCCATGAGGAGCAAGCGCGGCCTGTTGGCAAGCGCCATGGCCAGTTCGACCCGTTTCAGATCGCCATAGGCAAGCAGCGCGCACTGCCGGTGCGCCTGCTCGGACATGCCTAACCGGCGGAGCAACTCGTCGGCTTCCTCCCGGTATAGGTTCATCACTCGCGGCCACCAGCTGGCAAGCCGATGGTGGTATGAAAGCAGTGCCATCTGGACATTTTCTCGCACCGTCATCGAAGCGAAGGTCGCCGTAATCTGGAAGGTGCGGCCCACGCCAAGCCGCCATATTTCCCGAGGCGTCTTGCCGCTGACCTCGACTCCCCCGATGGTGACACTACCCGAGTCGGGCCTGATCTGCCCGTTAACCATGTTGAAGCAGGTGGATTTCCCGGCGCCATTCGGTCCGATGATGGCCAGCAACTGTCCCGCCTCGACGTTGAAGCTAACCGCACGCACTGCCTGCACCCCACCGAACGACTTGCTCAGGGCCGATACGCTCAGAATGTTCATAGCGACCCCGAGCGCCCGAATCGCTGACGGATAAATCCGACGATTCCCTGCGGGAAGAGCAATACCAAGGCGATGATGATGCCACCCAGCAACGCGCGCCAGTAGTCGGTGTTTCGAGCGACCGTGTCCTGAAGCCACGTAAACAAGGCGGCACCGACGACGGGTCCGGAGGCAGTCTGCACGCCGCCAAGCAGCACCATGACAAGTCCATCCACCGAAAGGGGAATGGACAAGGTCTCCGGTGAAATGCTGCCTTTCGAAAAAGCGTAGATCGCTCCCGCCAGGCCGGCGCACGTCCCGGCGACGATAAACGCCACCCATTGCATCCTCACCAAATCGATGCCTATCGCGTCGCAGCGCAACGGCGAGTCGCGCCCAGCCCTGAGAGCAAAGCCGTACGGGGAGAGCACAATCCGCCGCAGCAGCCAGATACCGCACCCGCATAGCGTGAGCGCAACGTAGTAGTACGCAGAACCGGACGCTAACCACGGTGAGGGCCAGACGCCGACGATCCCGTTGGACCCGCCGGTGAACGTGTCCCACTGAAACACAACCGACCACGCGATCTGGGCGAACGCGAGTGTCAGCATTGCAAGGTACACGCCGGAAAGCCGTACGCAGAACCATCCGAACAGCGCAGCCCCCGCTGCTGCCACGAACGGTGCGGAAAGCAGAGCTGTCTCCATCGGGAATCCGGCGGCCTTGACCAGTAGTGCCGCGCCGTAGGCACCCAGCCCGAAGTACGCGGCATGGCCGAAAGATGCCATTCCGGCGGGTCCCATGAGAAAGTGTAGGCTCGCGGCAAACAGCGCGAACACCAGAATGTCGATCAGAAGGACGACCGTGTATCCATTAGCGATGAACGGCACGGCTGCGAGCAGAGCCAGGATCGCGAGCAGCGCCGAGCGAACTGCGGGCTGCAATGGCTGCTCATGTCCCCCTGCGAAGACTCTCTGCGGCCCCGGCGCTCTTCCTAACAGCCCCCACGGGCGCGCGACCAGTACGATCGCCATGACGATGAACTCGACAACCAGCGTAAGCTTGGGAAGGGAGACGGTGAAGCCGAGAACGTCGAGCTGTCCGATACCGACGCAGAACGACTTGATCTCTGCGATGATCAATGCGGCCAGCGCAGCGCCGGGAACGCTGCCCATGCCCCCGACAACCACCACAACGAAAGCGTCGGCAATCACGCTGAGGTCGAGAAGGAGTTGCGCGGGCTCCCTGGGAATTTGCAGCGCACCGCCCAGCCCGGCGAGTGCCGACCCAAGTGCGAATACCGCCGTGAACAGCCACTTCTGATTTACACCCAGTGCCCCGACCATTTCGCGGTCCTGCGTTGCCGCCCGCACGAGCATGCCCCACCGCGTACGTCTGAGCAGCAGCCATAGCGCGCAGAGCACCGAGGCTCCGATAGCGATCAGCACCAGGTCGTACGTCGGAAATGCTTGCCCGAGAATGGCCACCGAGCCTTGCAGACCGGGGGCCCTCGGACCCAGCAGATCCTCGGGACCCCACACCCAGAGCGCGAAATCTTTGAGCACCAGCACGACGCCGAACGTGGCAAGCAGTTGAAATAACTCGGGCGCGCCGTAGATACGCCTCAGCAGCAGCATTTCCGTCAACGCACCTGTCGCGCCGACAGCAATTGCGGAAACGAGAACTCCCCCCCAGAATCCCATCGGCCCCGGCCCATCGCTTCCCGACGCCCAGCCGATCGCGCTGTAAGCGATATAGATCCCCAGCATGTAAAGCGAGCCATGCGCAAAATTGACGATGCGCGTGACCCCGAATATGAGAGACAATCCCGCCGCCACCAGGAACAGTGCGGACGCGCCAGCGAGACCGTTCAGGAACTGAATGACAATGCTGGACACGGCGGTTCCAGATTATTCCGACCGGGACGATTTGGCGCGGGAGTGCGGCGGACTATTTGTCTTCGGCGCGCGCCAGAGCATTTGGCTTCGCAGCGCCCACCCGTTCGCAGGCGATCACACTGCGCCGACCCGACGCGCCTAGTCCCGAGGCCGCATGCTGCGGACTTCAGCGTCCGATGGCATGAATTTGGCCCCATCAGCATAGTGAAACTGATCCATCACACCGCGTCCATTTCTCGAGGCCGTTCTGCCAACATATGCGCCCATCGTGGATTGGTGATCCTGCGCGCGGTACGTGATCTTTCCAAAAGGCGTATCGACCTGCAGCCCCTCCATGGCGGCCACCAGTTTTTCCGAATCGAGGCTGCCTGCGCGTTTCATCGCCGCAACCGCGCTCATCACCGTAGCATAGCCTACGACTGATCCAAGGCGCGGGTAGTCGCCGTATCGCTTCTGGTATGCGTTCAGAAAGCGGTTGTGCTCGGGCGTATCGATTGCATACCATGGGTAACCGGTGACGTACCAGCCCTTCGGCGTCTCATCCTTGAGCGGATCCAGGTATTCGGGTTCGCCGCCCAGGAGATTGAACACCGCACGTCCCTTGAACAAACCTCGTGTGTTGCCCTCGCGCACGAAACGAGCCAGATCCGCACCGAACAGCGAGGAGAAGATCGCGTCGGGCCTCGCTTCGGCAAGGGCCTGAGTAACCGCGCCGGCGTCGATCTTGCCGAGCGGCGTCGCCTGCTCCGTGACAAACTCCACGCCTGGCTGATTCTTCTTCAGCAATGCTTTGAAAGCCGCGCTGGCCGACTGACCGTATTCATAGTTCGGATACACGATCGCCCAACGCTTCTTGTTCAACTTGGCCGCATCGGGAATCAACATCGCCGTCTGCATATACGTCGACGCCCGCAATCTGAACGTATAACGATTGCCGTTCTGCCAGGTTATCTTGTCGGTTAGCGGTTCGGCGGCGATGAAAAGCACTTTTTTTTGCTTGGCGAAATCCGCTACCGCCAGCCCGACATGCGAGGCAAATGTCCCCACCAAGAAACTGACGTTTTCCCTTGATAACAGTTCTTCCGCGGCCCGCACCGCATCGCCAGGATTACCGTTGTCGTCGCGCGAGACGATCGCGAGTTTGCGGCCTAAGACACCGCCTTCCGCGTTCACCTCCTCCAGCGCAAGCTCCCACCCCTTTTTGTAAGGCTGGAGAAATGCTGCAAAGACCTTGTAGCTGTTCAACTCGCCGATCTTGATCGTTCCTTGCGCAACAGCGGGCGCAGCGTGTACTTGGAGCCATACCAGCCCCACGGAGAAAAGGATGCTTCCCAATGTTTTCATTGAACTCCTACCCAAATTCGTGGAACCGTAGCTTCCGACCTGCGGCCGTTCGAGGGCGTAAATATACCACCATGCGTTGCGCCAGCCTGTATTGCCTGCAATGATGGCGCCTTGCCAAACGTAGGAGACATCGATGTCCACTGATCCCGAATTCGATCGCCGTCAGCGCTACGACGCGCTCATGGACGTGGTCCGCGGCCGCATGACTACGCGCCAGTTTGACCCAAACTACGTAGTGCCGAAGGAGCACTACGAACTCATACTCGAGGCCGCTCGCCACGCGCCGTCAGGCGCGAACGCACAGCCGTGGCACTATATCGTCGTCACCAAACCCGAGCTGAAGAAGGCGATCGCTGACTACTTCGTCGATGAGGCACGCGCCCGCGCCAAGCTTAGGATGAAATTCCCGACGCCCAATTACCGCGGCCTCGAGACCGCGCCTGGAATGATCGTCGTCGCGTCGGATTTTCGTTGGACGCGGGCTTTCCCAGTGCTTCTGGACGACTCTGAACTCGACCGGAAGTATCGCGAGAACGCCGAACGTATCCTACTGCAGTCCGTCGCGGCCTCGACCATGTCGGCGCATCTCGCGGCAGCGGCTCTCGGGTACAACGTGTGGTGGGTGACGGCCATCGGCCAGGACGACGCGCAAAAAGCTCTCAAGCCGCTGCTCGGAGTACCGGAAGAAATCTCCGTCATCGACATCTTCTGTTTCGGTCCGGCTGCCAAGCCACCGTACAAGCGCTGGAAGAAGGAACTCCACCAGATCATGAATTGGGACCGCTTCGACATGGAAAACTACATGAGTGTTGAGCAGATCGATGCCTGGATCAGGGAAAAACGTAGCCAAGTGATGTACCGTGACGAATCCAAAGTCGACTGATCATCACGGAGCCTCAGCGACATTCGGCTTCAATTTGGTGCTGAGACGTGCCGAGCAATACGCGGAAAACGCGACCCAGGCAGCTTGACGCTTAGGGGAATTTGTTGGAATATCAAACGAATATTTTCGACTGATTCGCCCCTGGGGCTGCAACTGTGAGGAAAGCATGACCCACGTCGTTACCGAGAACTGCATCAAGTGCAAATACACCGACTGCGTCGACGTTTGTCCGGTCGACTGCTTCAAAGAAGGGCCGAATATGCTGGTCATCGACCCCGACGAATGCATCGACTGTGCGGTGTGCATTCCTGAATGTCCGGTCAATGCGATCTATTCCGAAGAAGACCTGCCGCAGGATCAGAAGGAATTCCTGGACATCAACGCGGAACTGGCGAAGAAGTGGCCCACCATCACTGATACGAAGGATCCAATGCCCGACGCGGAGGCGAACAAGGATCTCAAGGGCAAGGCGAAGGATCTTCAGCGCTGAGAGGTGCTGTCAGAGCGACCGAAACAGAATTTGCTTCGTGAAACGTGCCGCTGGCGCGGTACCCGCGTCGCGTGGCGAATCTCAAGTAAGCGGGGTCTGCTCGAAGTGTGGATAGCTATGGCCCGACCTCTGTTCGGACGAGGTCGCGGTTTTTAATGCCAGTCGCTCTGAGGCGGTATTGGCAACGCCATCACCGGGATCCCCTCTTCGAGCAATTCCTCGGTTTCCCGGCGGGAAGCCGTACCTCTGATGTTACGGTAGGGAGTTTCGTGGTGATGGATACGGCGCGCTTCGCTCGCGAACTCCCTGCCCACGTTCTCGGTGTTCATGAGAACGTACTCGATGAGTTCCTGAAGGTCGCCCGACTCCTGCGTATTATCCTGCGCCGCACCCTGCTCGTCGCGGACCGCCGGCAGCAAGTCGGGACCCGACGTCCTGATCTTGGCGGTCAGCAGCTTCTCGATATCGTGACGCCCGCATGACGGGCACGACAGCAATCCGCCGTCCTTCTGACCATCGAAGTCCTCGGCCGATGAAAACCACCCCTCGAAACGGTGACGCTTGGGGCAAATCAGTTCATAAATAATCACTTATGCACCTCACTTGTAGTGAGTCTACTCCGCCCCGGCCAAACTGTCTTGCGCCCGCGCCAGAGCGCTCCGGCGATGGCGCCTGTTTTCCGTTCAACGGATACGCGGCGCAAAAGATGAAGCCCCATTTGAGAATATTGCGCCGGAACTGCGGATATCAATCGGCGTCATCGCGCCCGGACGCGATCACCGCAAGAGCCGCCCGGCTGCAGCGCGCGCCTTGGGCCACCTGCACCGATCCCGTGGCGCGCGACTGCGTTCATATAAGCTACTGATTATACGTGCGATACGTCGGGAACACGACTGGCGACGTTCCCCCGCGCCACCTCTGCGGCTGACGCCTGTTCGGGCTCGCGCAGGTTGAAGACGCGGCGCGCATTGTCGTAAAGAATCTTGTGGCGGTCTTCATGTGACAGTTCCAATTCGTTGAATACGCGAAGCGCGCTCTCCGGATTCCAGCACGGGTAATCGTCTCCGTAGAGCACGTGATCCGCTCCGTAGAAGTCAACCGGGAATTTCACGCCCATCGCATGCGGCGACACGGTATCGGTAAACATCCGCCTCAATTAAGAACTCGGCATCGTCGGCAATTTCGCCGCTTTCGAATTCTCGTCCATGCGCTCAAGTTCGTCGATGGCCATCGTCGTGTCCCGCTCGGGAACGGCGAATGCAAAGCGATCGTAGCTCCCGACCCGTTCAAGTATCAATAATCACGCGTCCAATGGTGCCCGGAGCCGGAATCGAACCGGCATGACCGGTTAAGGTCGAGGGATTTTAAGTCCCTTGTGTCTACCAGTTTCACCATCCGGGCGGATGCAGAAGGTCAGCTTGTCTCAAACCTGGTACGCATGCCGCGATGGTAGCGGAGTCGATTGTGTCTGTCGACGATGTCACAGCATCCCTATTCAGCGATTCTTCAACGCGATCGGCGGTCACTACCAACATGCCCTGCTGGACAAGTGTCCCCCGGGGCAGGTACTCTCGTCCAGGGGTTGAACTGCGCCAGGCATATCCACCGGCGCGATCGTTGAACTTTTTGTAGGGGGGATGAGGAATGAACATGACGAAAGGCATGTGGCAACGGCTCGCACTGGGGGCGGCGGCCGCATTGTTGGCCGGCTCGGTCAACGCGCAGACAGCGACGCTTGCAACGGATGCCGCGGGAACCACGTATAACGCAGTCGGTTCAGGAATGGCCAAGGTGATTACGGCCGGTTCGAAGCTGCGAGTGATCGTGCGGCCGTTCGGCGGGCCGGACGCCTACCTTGATCAGTTGAACAACAACGAATTGAATTTCGCAGCGCTTTCCGGTTCGACAGCCTACCTGTCCTATAACGGCAAGAATCGAGCCAAGAAGGCATACAAGAATCTGCGCCTGCTGCGCTCGGGTGCGGGAGGCCTGAAAGTCGGCTTCATCGCCCTCAAGGATTCGAGCATCACTAAGGTGAGCGACCTGAGAGGCAAGCGCGTCGCCAGCGACTACGGCGGCCACGCTGTGATCGGCCGCTCGATCGCCGCGGCACTCGCCAGCGCCGGTCTGACCTGGAAGGATGTCAAACCCGTTCCGGTGACCGGCGCCAACGACGGCGTCACGGCGCTCGACGCCGGTCGCGTTGACGCCTGTTGGGCGTCGCTCGGCCAGCCGGTGATCCGGCAATTGAACGCGGCAAAGGGGGTGCGCTATCTGAGTTTTGTGAAGACCGACCAGTCGCTTGCAATGCTGCGAAAGATGATCTTTCCCGGCGTCAAGCTGGAAACGGTGAAGAAGAATCCTTCAATAGGTGTCCAGGACGACATCTATATGATCACGTATGACGCGTACATGGTGACGAACAAGGACGTGCCGGACGCTGTCGTCGGTCAGGCGCTCGAGGGCTTGTGGGCCAAGACCGACGAACTGGTCAAGATCCACCGCGGTCTGAGCGGGTTTACACACGAATCCGCCGTGACGGAAATTCCCATGGTCCCCTATCACCCCGCCGCGATCGCGTTTTACAAAGCGAAGGGGCTCTGGACCAAAGAAGCTGAAATGGCGAACAACAAATTCTAGACAGGCGACGGCGGCCGGACTGCCCGGACTGCCCTATATGATCGAACCGGTCGGCGGTGCCGCCCGGTTCGATCGTGCAGCCCCCCGCCAGAGTCTCTCTTTGCCGCCCGCCGCGGCCCCGGCGGCATCCGCGACACACGACGCGCGCAAGCTTTGAACCGGCGCCGCGCGCGCGTATTGACGCTAGGCGACTACCCCTCTGTGGCGCCATTCCCAAGTGCAGAGCGCCAATGCGGCGACCAGCGATACCCCGAGCAGAACGCCTGCAAATGCTCCGCCGAACGGCGTCAGCATCAACAGCAATCCAAGCGCGCCCATCGCTACGCGGGCGATCCCGTGTATCGGTCTGAACAAATAGCCCACCATGCCGATGGTCATGACCAAGATGCCCAACGTCGTCTTGGCCGTGACCAGCACGATGCCGACCGCCGAACCGGCGAACACGAGTTCCGGTTGATAGACCATGATGAATGGAACCACGTACGCGACAACGGCAAGCCGCATGCCCGACCAACCGGAGCGCCAGAAGTCTGCCTTGGCGATGCTGGCCGCGGCGAAAGTGGCAAAGCATACCGGCGGAGTGACCATCGACATCAGGCCGAAATAGAACAGGAACAAATGCGCAGCGATGGGAACCACGCCCATCTTTTCCAGCGCTGGTGCGACCAGCACCGCCAGCATCACGTAAATGATGCCCGTCGGCATGCCCATGCCCAGGATGATGCAGATGACAGCCGTCATCAACAGCAAGACGAGCGTACTTTCTCCGGCAAACGAAATCAGCACCAGCGAGAAGTTGAAACTCAGCCCTGACACCTGCAGCGCACCAATGACGATGCCGGCAACCAATGTGATCACCACGAGGTCAAGGATGCTGCGGCCCGTTTCCTCGATCGCCGACAATAGGCCGCGAAAGCTGGGCCGCGTGCTCGGCTGTATCGGGGCAACGATCAGGGTCGCGATCACCCCCGCCATCGCCGCCCGGCCCGGTTGCCAGTTCTCGGCAAACAAGGTATAGATCAGCGCCCCTATCGGAATGACGAAAACGAGGCCACGCAAGCTTATACGTGAAAGTCGGGGAAGATCCTCACGGCGAAGGCCGGCAATTCCGAGCTTCGCCGCTTCAAGATCCACCTGGATGAACAGGGACACGTAGTACAGCACCGCCGGAATCACGGCCGCGAGAACAACGTCGGCATACGGAACCGACATGAACTCCGCGATGAGAAATGCGGTGATGCCCATCACTGGCGGCATGATCTGGCCGCCGGTCGAAGCGACCGCCTCGATCCCGGCCGCCAGGTGGCCCGGATAACCGTTGCGCTTCATCATCGGAATGGTGATTGGGCCGTCCATCACCACATTTGAAACTGCGCTGCCTGAGATGGTCCCGAACAGACTCGATGCGATGACCGCGGTCTTTGCCGGACCGCCGCGGTAGCGACCCATGGTTGCCAGTGAAAAGTCGGTGAGAACCTTGTCGCCGTTGACGGCGTACAGCACGCGTCCGAACAATATGAAAGACACGATGATCGTCGTCGTTACCTGGATCGGCAGTCCGAGCATGCCATTACCATCCAGATACAGATAAATCGCGAGGCGGCGCCAATCGGTGTCAGGGACATTCAGGACGCCTGGAAAGAGAGACGAGAACTTGGCATAGAAAATAAAGAGCAGTCCCAGTATGACGAGGGTCCACCCCGTTGCTCTCCGCGTCGCTTCCAGGACCAGTACAACGGCGATGGCGCCGAGGATGTAGCGGTGCGTCACCAGCGAGCCAAGGTCATAGACCAGATCGCGGTAGTTCACCAGCACATAACCACCTACGATCGCGCTGGCGACGGCGGCGACCCAGTCATACCATGGAACGCCAGCGCGCTGTTCCCCACTACGGGCCTTGACGCGGATAAATACCCCAACGAGCGCAATGACGATCATTAGCGCCAGGTATTGCTCTTTGAATACCGCGAACGGCAAGTAGTGCTGCAATTCGAGGGCCCACGCGGCACCCAGCAGGGCCAGCGCAATGACCAGCGTGCGCTCGATAGCCGCCGGGAACGGCGTTAACGATCGATAGCGCGCGCTTGAATCGCCCGGTTCTGTTGTTTCAATGGCGTGCTCCGAAGACATAGCGAATGCGCCTCCTCGCGTATTCATGCGACGTCGCGCAGTACCCTGCGGCATCTACAAGGGCAGGAGTCTAAGGGAGATTCACGCCGGAGGGGCATGAATTTTCGCGGCTAAAAAGAGTGATCGGTCCGAAATCGCGGACCCTGGATGCGGCAGCATCCTGGTCGATGTACGCGCGTGGATTTTGGTGTGTTCATGCGTGCAGTTTTGCGAAGTCCGGCTTCGCTTGACAGCGGGGGTTGCACCGCTCGCATGGTCTAGGCTACCGTACGTACTCCGCTCGAAAGGATGAGGCGGCGCTCCAGGGGGAGTCATGACTGCGGGATACATCCAGGCGAAGAACGTCAATCTGACATTCACGCCGCCCAACCGGGCACCGGTTACTGCACTGCAGGAGTTCGACGTCGCGGTCGCCGAGCGCGAATTCGTATCCATCGTCGGACCCTCGGGCTGCGGCAAGAGTACTTTCCTCAACGTTCTTCTCGGACTCGTCAAGCCCGACTCGGGAGAAATGTCGATTCACGGCAAGCGGGTGGCCGGTCCGGGCCGCGACCGCGCGATGGTGTTTCAGGAATTCGGTCTCCTTCCGTGGCGTACGGTGGAAGATAACATCGGTCTGGGCCCGGAGTTGCAGGGCATTCCCAAAAAACAGCGACGCGAACGCGGCCGCCATTTTATCGACATGGTCGGACTCAGCGGGTTCGAGCACCATTTCCCGCACGAACTGTCCGGTGGCATGAAACAGCGGGTGGGCATCGCCCGGGCACTGGTGAGCGACCCGGATGTACTGCTGATGGACGAACCCTTCGCGGCGCTCGACGCCCAGACCCGCGACATCATGCAGGCGGAACTGCTGCGCATCTGGCAGGAGGCCAAGAAGACCGTCTTGTTCGTCACTCATCAGATCGAAGAGGCGGTATATCTGTCCGACCGTGTAATTATCATGACCAAGCGCCCGGGGCGCACCAAGTCAATCCTCAAGATACCGCTTGCTCGGCCACGCGGTTACGAAATGCGGGTGACACCCGAATTTAACGAACTCAAGCTGCGTATCTGGAACGAACTCAAGGACGAGATCGATTCCCAAGGCGGGCCGGTCCGGGATTAGGCGGAACGGGCGAGGGATATGGATAAGTTCTTCGAAGACTGGCGCCGACCGATCCTGGGATCGCTTGCCATTATCTGCTTCTTTCTCGCCTGGGAGGCCATCCTTACCTGGGGCATTCCGCTCAACAAATTCATCATATCGAAGCCGAGTCTCATTTTTGCCGGACTCTTCCAGGACATGAACAGCGGACTTCTCTGGCGGGATCTCCTGATCAGCGGACGGCCGCTTGTATTCGGCTACGTCGCCGCGGTTCTGGTGGGCATCCCACTGGGGGTGGTCATGGGCTGGCGGGTGCGCGTGGGCTACTCGCTGGACCCGCTGCTAACGGCGTTCTACGCCAGCCCGCTGGTCGCGGTCGCACCGCTGGTAATCATCTATTTCGGCGTCGGCGTGGCTGGCAAGGCGACCTTGATCTTCATCCTTTGCGTCTTTCCCTTCATCTTCAATTCTTTCGCCGGCGTGCGCTCGGTGGACCTGCTGTTGATCAATGCGGTGCGCTCCTTCGGCGGGCGAGAATGGGACCTCTACCGCATCGTCATCGTGCCCACTATTCTTCCTTTCGTCGTCGCCGGCGCGCGCTTCGCCATCGGTCGCGGGTTGATCGCCGTATTAGTGGGCGAATTTTTCGCCGCCTCGGAAGGCGTCGGCTATCGCATCGCTTTCTACAGTGACATGTACGTTCTTGACCGCATGTTCGGCTATATTCTGGTGATCATGGTGATCGCCGTGGCCTTCACCGAGGGCATCCGCTGGGCCGAGCGAACGGCGTTCCCTTGGCGTGTCGGCATGTGAGGAAGCAGCCATGTCCAACAGACACGCTAGCAATGAAACCACGGCTGTGACCCGGAAGACGTTCTGGGAGACGAACGAGCCGCTCATTCTCGGCGTCGGTTTTATTGTTCTGGTGATCGTCCTCTGGCAGATCGTGCCGTCATTCTTCACCATGTCGAAAGGGATGAAACTGTTTTTCGCCACGCCGACGATGGTATTCACCGCCATCGGTGATCTGATTGCCAGCGGCAAGCTCTGGCCCGCCTTGCGATTCAGCTCCAGCGCGTTCGCGGCCGGGCTCGCCCTGGCCATCGTCGCGGCCCTGCCACTTGGTGTGCTCATGGGGCGCTCGCGCCTGATGAACGAATTGTTCGACCCGTTCGTCACCGCCATAAACGCGACGCCGCGGCTGGTGTTCCTTCCGTTGATCATCATCTGGTTCGGGATCGGAATGACGTCGGTGATCGTCGTTGTCTTCATCGGCGCGCTATTCCCGCTGCTGATCAACACCTACGAAGGCGTGAAGAACGCCGATCGGCTGTTGATCAACGTGGTCAGGTCCTACGGTGCCAGCGAGTGGGACATCAACAGGCTGGTGGTAATTCCCAATTCCCTGCCCTATATCATCTCCGGGCTGCGCCTCGCCATCGGGCGCGCCGTGCTGGGCGTGGTTGTCGCAGAGTTTTTCGGCGGCTCCGCCAAGGGTATCGGCGTGATCATGGTCCAGGCTTCGAGTTCCTTCCAGGTGGACCTGGTGTTCGCCGGACTGATCATTTTCATGGCACTGTCGCTGGTCCTGACCGGCATCGTGCGCGCCATCGAGACTCGCTTCAATCGCTGGCGCCCCGAGAAAGCCAAGACCTTCTGAAAAAAAGCCCGGGGCTGCCCGGGCTTTGATTCCACAAATTACAGAGATTGCTCTGTGCTCAGCTCGCGCTCGGAGTCTTAATCGGCTGCATCTTGTAGCCGATTTCGTTCAAGGTTTCGGTCAGCAGATCGCGCGCAATGAATTTGCTCACGTCAGGCATCGGCTTGTCCTTGGGCCATAGACCGCGTTTCACCATTCCTCTGTAGCGACCGACAAACAACTTTTTGAACAGGTCGGCGGGAAGATCCGGCGAATATTGGTCATGAATCTCGTTCCAGACGATTTCCGCTTGCTTGCGATCCTTGATGCCGAATTCCTTCATGATGACGTCCACCGAACCGTCCTTCTCGTCGCGAAAATATTGGATGGACCTGGCGATAGCACGGATGAACTTCTTCACGGTTTCCGGGTTCTTCTCGACGAACTCGGCCCGGGTCCAGATGCATCCGCCGACGCGCGGCAAATACTGCCCGGTCTTGAGGAGCATCTTGAACCCGACGGCCTGGGCGCGTGAGGCGGTGGGGAAGGACATGAGCGCCGCCGTGACGGTGCCGTTGATCAGCGCGGCGACACGGTCGGACTCCGCCTGGAAGCTGATCACCTTGTAATCCTTCCCCGCGACCATATCAAAGTGACGCCTGAGCACGATTTCGCCTTCATCGTAGTCGGCGCCGCCGGCGCGGCCGTAGGCGATAGTCTTGCCGCGCAGTTCCTTGACCGACTTGATCTTGGGATCGGTGATGATCGCCCATTGCGAAATCAACGATTCACCGACCACATACTTGAGATCCGCTCCCTGCAGCGAGGCCTGCGACCCGGCGCCCGGAACCGGCACAAAGTCGACATTGCCGGCGATTCCGGCAGTGGTCAGCGCCTTGGCAGTCATCTGCACCCGTTCGGCGTCCAGGCCTTCTTTCTTGAAGAACCCCTTGGCGAAGGCGACGTAGACGGGAATGTGAAAGCCAGACCCGCTGAGCGTCGTGCCCACTTTGACCTTCGTCTGCGCCTCGGCAGTGCCACCAACGGCGAATGCCGCAATCGCGGCGGCGGCCAACCATTTCATCATCGACATGACTTAACCTCCTTCCCGAATTGAAAATGCATGGTTGATTATTGCCTTCCCGTTGGGAGGGCTACCAACATACTAGCCTCGTTGGTGTTCAATGATAAAGCGAAATCTTTGCAAGGCGGGGCGCACGGGCCGGTCGATTCAACGGTACTGCCGGTCGGTCGATCATATGGGGCAATACATGGGCGATTTCACGTGGATGATGCGTTCACCCTGCTGGGTGTACGCACAAAAAAGCGATGGCCTCCCGCGACGAGGTCAGTGAAATTGGAGCCTGGGCGATACCTTCAACGACGGCGTTGACGACGTGGGTGAAGCCCACGGGCAAAGCGCATCTTGAAACACAGCCGCAATGCGAATGTGTATCCTTTCGATTGAATTACAGAACAAATAGGTCCCAGGCGATTCTCGAATCTTCCGATTAGGCGCGCGCGATTTCGAGCACCGCGCGCGCTGGACGCGAAATGCGGTCATCGCACCCCTGGTCCTTCATGAATTGAGTGCCATTTCGGATTGCGCAGGATCGGAGCGAAGAGTACGCTCCGTGCAGTTCGCTCCGCCCGCGGAGAAATTGCGGTGCGACGGCAGGCTCGTCAGAACCTGCGACCATCTCATCAAGGAGAAGAGACATGATACGAACCGAACAATTCAGACAGCTTGCATTCACGGCTGCATTGGTTTCAACGCTGGTCACAGGGAATTCCGCGCGCGCGCAGGAAGCCCTCAATTTCGGTACCGCGAGCGTCGGCAGCACCTATTATGTTCTCAGCATTGGCCTGTCCAAGCTGATCGGCAAGTACGCCGGCGTCAACGTGAACGTGCAGCCGGTAGGTGGCTCTTACCCGAATCTGTTCGCCCTCGCCTCGAAGAAGGTCGACATCGTGATGGCGAATTCGCTGTCGCAGTACGACCGCTATTACGGCAACAAGCCGTTCAAGAACCCCTACGAGATCCGCATGTTGGCACAGGGTATGCCCAACTACCGGGTGATCCTGGTGCGCCGCGGGGCGAACATCAAGAACGTCGCCGACCTGGTGGGCAAGACCATCATTGGCAAGAGGCGCGCCCTGCCTGAACTCGAAAAGATCACGTCGGCACTTTTGCGCGTACATGGCATTGCCCCGGACAAGGTCAATATCGTCGGCACGGTCAACACCGGCCAGGTCGACAAAGCGCTGCGGGCGGGCACGGTCGACGCCGCGGCGTATCCCTCGGCACGGCGCCAACCGTTGCTGACGGCGCTGTTCCAGGACGGAATTGTCGACTTCCTAGACCTGAGCCGGGAAAAGCGAAACGAAATGCTGAAGCTGTTGCCCGGTGCCTTCTACGAAGATGTCTTCAAGGCTGGCACTTTCCCCGACCAGAAAAAGGGCGCCTACGTCTTCGGACTGGCGACGTCCCTGGTGGCACGCGCGGATATGTCCGACGACCTGGCCTACAAGATTGTCAAGGCTACGCTCAGTCACACCGACGAGTTCGCCAAGTACCACGCGGCGGGCCGCCAGTGGACCGTCAAGCAGAGCCTGTCAAGTCCGAGTGTACCGTTCCACAATGGCGCTATCCGTTACTACAAGGATGTCGGTGCCTGGACGCCGGCAATGGACGCGCTGCAGGCCAAGTTGTTGAAACGGTAAACATAGGTTAGCCACTACACGCGCCCGCTGGTCCGGGCGCGCTTCGCATGAGAAGCCTGAGCCCGATTACCTGGGTGGCGTCGGTCGTCGCCATATATCACCTCGCAGTCCTGAGCGAGATGCCGGCATTCTTGGGGTTCTTCCTTCCAAACGAAATCCATCTGGCGATCAGCATTTCCTGCGCGCTGCTGATCATCTTTACTTTGCGCCGGGCGGGTGTGGCTCATGACGCGGCTGCCGAAGACGTCGCCGCCGGCGCAAGGCGTGTGCCATGGTACGACATGCTGCTGATGGTTTCGGTAGTGGCCGGTGCCGGCTACGTACTCGCGTTCTTCGAGAAATACCACGACTACGGAATGTACGGGGAACTCGACGCGCTGGGCATCGTCGTAACCCTCTGCCTTGCGCTGCCACTGCTGGAAGGCATCCGGCGCACCACCGGCTGGGCGCTGCCGATCATCATCCTGACGTTCGTATTCGGAACAATCTTGCAGCGCTTCCTTCCAGGATTGCTGTATGGCAAAGGTTATCCTCTCGAGCGGCTGCTTTATAGCGCTTACGTCGGCGAGAGCGGCATTTTTGGGCTGCCGCTCAATGTGGCGGCCAACATCGTCATCGTGTTCCTGATCTTCGGCGCGATCATGCAGGGTGCAGGCGCCGGCAAATGGTTCATTGACGTCGCGCTGGCGCTCACCGGCTGGAGTCGCGGCGGTCCGGCCAAGGCGGCGGTCCTTTCGAGTGCCCTGTTCGGTTCAATATCGGGCTCACCTTCGTCGAACGCGGCCACTACCGGGGTATTCACGATTCCGATGATGGTCAAGATCGGCTACCGACCCGCCTTCGCGGCGGCGGTCGAGGCGGTGGCGTCCACCGGCGGCCAGATCCTGCCCCCGGTCATGGGGTCCATCGCCTTCGTCATGGCCGAATGGATCGAAGTATCCTACGCCGAGGTCGCGCTCGCGGCGCTGGTCCCCGCGCTGCTCTATTTCCTGATCGTCTTCGTATCGGTGCACCTGCAAGCGCACAAGGATGACGTCCCGGCGCTCGCACGCGCCGACCTTCCCCGCCTGGGGCCGGCAATGCGACAGGGCTGGCACTTCTTGCTGCCGATCGCGGTGCTGATCTGGATGCTGATTGTCGAGCGGTATCCCCCGGGAATGTCCGCCATGTATTCGTCGATAGTCGCCATCGGCGCAAGCTTCTTGTCGAATAACCGGGACAACTGGCTGACGCCGACGCGTATTCTCCTTTCGTTTGAGGACGGAGTCCGGCGCTGGGTCGTGGTGGCCGCGATTACGGGATCGGTCGGCATTATGATCGGCGCCCTCGAACTCTCGGGTGTCGGTATCAAACTCTCGTCGTTCATCGTCGACTTGTCCGCCGGCAACCTCTATCTCGCGCTGTTCCTGATTGGCGGCTCCAGTCTCATTGTCGGCATGGGGCTGGACGCCATTCCGGCCTATATCACTCTCGCGACGCTGATGGCGCCGGCGCTGGTCGATCTGGGGGTGCCGTTGATGGCGGCCCACCTGTTCGTCATCTACTGGGGTCTCGCGTCGTTCTATACGCCACCCATGTGCATCGTCGTCTACGTAACCATCGGCATCGCCGGCAGCAAAGTCTGGGACACCGGCTGGGAAGCCGTACGGATCGGGATTGCCGCTTTCCTGATTCCGTTTGCCTTCGCGATCAATCCGGGACTGCTGCTCCAGGGCGGCATCGATAAGATTGCACTGGCGACGGGCACAGCCGCCATCGGTGCCGTCCTCGTCGCCTGTGGCGTACGCGCCTTTCTTCTTCGCAATCTGAATGTCTTCGAAAGCCTGGTGATATTCGCTGCCGGGGTATTGCTGATCCTCCCGGGCGTCAAACTGCCGCTTGTCGGACTGGCAATCACCGCGGCTATGGTGATCATGCAGGTTATTCAATCACGCGTCTTGAGGAGACGCGGTTGAGCATTCGAGGGCGTTTGCGATGTCCACAGCGGACAGCAATGCATCGTTGCATTCGGAATTCGCCTCCCGCTTTCAGAAGCAAGTGGTAGGCTGCCGATCTCTTGCGGTGCGATTGGTTCGGGATGCGGCGACTTCACTCAGCTTTGCATTCCACGGCGGCCGGCGCGAGGCGTCACGACATTGGAGACGAGCTTGAAGAGTTACCAGGACGGCGGCGAAGCGATTCTCGAGGCAATCCGCAATCTCGGCATTGAATACATCATGTCCTCCCCCGGATCGGAATGGAGTCCGGTGTGGGAAGCAATGGCCCGGCAGACGGATTCGGGCGCAGCGGGGCCGCAGTTCATCGAGTGCTGGCACGAAAACGTGGCGGTCGACATGGCCATCGGATATACCGCCGTTACCGGTCGGCCGCAGGCCGTGCTCGTGCACGCCGGCGTTGGTCTGATGCATGGTGCGATGGCGGTACTTTCGGCGTCCCAAGGGGAGATTCCGATGCTCCTCATGTCGGGCGAGTCGACCAGCTTCGGCGCCGATCCGTCTCGACAAACCGAAGCACAATGGTACGGCGGTGTCAGCGTCGGCGGCGCGGACCGCTATATCGGCCCGTTGGTCAAATGGTCGCGCCACGTTTCGCATCCGTCGGTAATCTACGAAAGCGTCACACGTGCCGGCGAAATGGCCGAACGCCAGCCGAAGGGCCCGGTCTACCTCAATGTTTCGCTCGAGGCCATGCTGCACCCCTGGACGAGACCTGAGCTGCCGCGCCGCATCCGCCCGGCGCCGAAATTGCAGCCATTGTCCGAGGACATAGCCGAAATCGGGGTTTTGCTCGCAAACGCCCAGCGACCGTTGATCGTTACCGAAACCGCCGGCCGCGATGTGGCGGCGTTCGATGCGATGATCGAGTTGGCACAGCGCTACGCGATCCCAGTTATCAACGGTCGGGCCAGCCACTACACCAATTTCCCCAAAGATCATCCGATGTGGCTCGGCTACACGGACTTCGGGCAACTCGAAGATTCCGATCTGATCCTGATCGTCAACGGCCGCACCCCATGGTATCCGCCGTGGAAGCGTCCGGGGGTCGGTCACATCGTCGCGATCAGCGAGTACCCGCTGAAGGACCGGCTGGCATACCAGTGCCTGCACGCCGATCGCTATCTCGAGGGCGATGTGGCGACTTCTCTCAGCCTGCTTGCCGGGGCTGCCGCCTCGGCGGACAAGGCGACGGTCGCCAAGCGCCGCGCATACTGGGCCGGTGAACACGATGCGCTGATGGCGCGTTTGAAGGCCGCCGGTGAAAAGGCGCTGGCCGGGTCCGGCATCGACGCCGTAGCGCTTGCCCGCGTCGCGGCAGAGGAACTACCTGACAATACCATCGTCGTCGACGAAACGATTACGCACATGCAACTGATGCGCCCGCATCTTCCGCTTAATCGCGCACAGAGTTTCTTTCGCGTCGCGGCCGGAGCCTTGGGCCAGGGCATGGGGTGCGCGCTGGGCGTCAAGCTCGCTGCCCGCAAACAGCCGGTCGTGCTGTTCGTCGGCGATGGCTCGTTCATGTATAACCCGATCGTGCAGTCGCTCGGCGCCTCCAACGCGTACCAGCTTCCGATTCTGATCGTCGTGTGCAATAACGGCGGGTATGAAGCCATGCGCAAAGGTCACTTACTTCATTATCCGGGCGGCGTGTCCGATACCAAGGAACTCTATTACGGCGTCAACCTCGACGGGCCCGAGTATCACGAACTCGGATCGCCATTCGGTTGTTTCGGTGCCAAAGCGGGCGATCTGAACGCTTTGCGCAGAGGTTTCAGGGACGCATTGGCGGCCGTCGAAAGTGGACGATCGGCGATTGTGAACGTCGTAATGACCCAATAGCTGCACACGGGCATGTCCGTTCGAACCGGCTGTGAAATTCGAACGGCCCCTGGCGCGCCGGAATCCAGCGCATGACTTCGCTGCTGCCGCACACCGAATCTTGTGTTACTTTCGCAAAGATTTTTGATCGACCAACATGCGCAAGCAGCCCAGCTGACCGGCCGAACCCATTTCTCGGCGGGGGGCAATAAGGGTCAGCGCCGCTGTTGCCGTGTTTGTTTTGTAAACGAGGAAAGGGAATGAGCAAACCACAAGTCAAACCAAACAACGCTATAGGCCGCGAAGAGCCGCAGGGTCCGCTTGCCACCCGCGCCGGCTTCGGCAGCGATATCGTCGCCGAAACACTTAATGCGCTCGAGCTGCCGTACATCGCCCTCAATCCGGGTGCAAGCTATCGTGGACTCCACGACAGCATCGTGAATTATCTGGGCAACAGACAGCCCCAGATGCTGCTATGTCTGCATGAAGAGCACGCAATACATATTGCCCAGGGCTATGCCAAGGTCACCGGCAAGCCGATGGCCGCCGCCGTTCATTCAAATGTCGGGCTGATGCACGCGTCGATGGCAATCTTCAATGCCTGGTGCGATCGCATGCCCATGGTCATCATGGGAGCCACCGGCCCGGTCGACGCAGCGGTGCGCCGTCCATGGATTGACTGGATCCATACCTCGCGCGATCAAGCCTCGATGATCCGGCACTATGTAAAGTTCGATGACCTGCCGGGTTCCCCTGCAGCGGCGCGCGAGGCGCTCACGCGGGCAAAATGGATCGCGGAAACCGCGCCGAAGGGACCGGTCTACATCAATCTCGACGTGACGCTGCAGGAATCGCCACTAAAAGCCGATCTGCCGCCGTTCGACATCAGCCGTTTTGCACCCGAAATACAGGTCGGCCCGACGCCGCAACAAGTCGATGCAATTGCGAAACTAGTACGGGAGGCGAAGAAACCACTCGTATTGTATGGCCGGCTTTCCCGTTCGGAAAAAGGGTGGGCCGAACGCATCGTGCTCGCCGAAAAGCTGGGGGCCGGTGTCCTGACGGATCTCAAAGTCGGCGGCAGCTTTCCCACGGACCATCCGCTTCATGTTGGCGCACCCCGAATGGGACCTGACAAGGCGGTGCAGGATGCGGTTGAAGGCGCCGATCTGATACTTGCCTTTGACGTTGTCGACCTTGGCGGGCTGTTCAAGGTCAGTCTCGGCGGTAAGCCGCCGGCCGCCAAGGTAATTCATGTTTCGATGGATCACCGGATTCACAACGGCTGGACGATGGATCATCAGATCCTTCCTCCTGTCGATTATTTTGTTTCCGCCGATCCCGATGCCGTCGTTTCGGCGCTCGTCGGCGCCCTTGGCGACCTGAAGGCAAAGGCACCAAGACCGCGTCAACAAGAAGCGCAGGAAATTCGCCCGCCCGGTGAGCGTCCGCTGGTGCGGGATTTGGCCTTGTCGTTGCACAAGTCGCTGGGCAAGCGTGATGTATGCCTCCTTTCCACGACCATCGCCTGGCACGAAGACTGGTGGCCCATTCGCCACCCGCTGGATTACGTCGGCGGCGCAGGTGGCGGCGGGCTAGCGGCCGGTCCGGGCATTTCAGTTGGCGGTGCGCTGGCGCTTAAGGGCACCGACCGCATGGCGGTCGGCATTATCGGAGACGGCGACTTCTTGATGGGCGCTACATCCGTCTGGACTGCTGTACGCTACAAATTGCCGCTGCTGATTGTCGTGGGAAACAATTCTTCCTTCTATAACGACGAATTGCACCAAGAACGAGTCGCCAAGGGGCGTAGTCGGCCCGTCGAAAATAAATGGATCGGTCAGAAAATGATCGAGCCGGACGTCAACCTCGCCAAGATTGCCGAAGGACAGGGTGCCGTCGGAATAGGCCCAATCAATACGATCGGCGAATTGGCCGATGCGTTTGCCAAGGCCATCGCAGTGGTCGAGGCTGGCGGAGTCGCCGTCGTTGATGTGCGCGTCGTTCCCGGATATGCCTGAGGGCGATGCTGGCTGAGAACCCGCCTAGAACCTATTCTTGGAGTTCAGTCGCCGCGCGGATGCACGTTCCCATTGCTCGCGCTGACTGTTGCATCACCCCAAGCGAACCGTGCTGCCAGATGCTACATGCCTCGATACGCAGCTTTTTGCCATGCGAGGTGCCAGGAATATTTCAGCCGCGTATAGAAGCGCCAAGCCAGATAAAGTCTTCGAAACATCGGCACCTCCTTTTCGCAAATGTCGGCCCGCTCTCCTAGCCGTTCTCGGGCGGATCCGCAATTTCGTGCACCTGCAGAACAGCCATAGGCGAGAGGGATGACCCCTGCTCTCTCAATATCCGGGCTGTGTAACTGGGGTCGACTAGCGTGAGAAAAGGATTGCCACGCCCGTCCATGGGTGGCCAGAATCGAACGAACCAATCATCTCTGTCGGCACTATCTGACGCGTCGGGCTCCAACGCTTGTGCATTCATACAACGCATTCCTTCCGAAAACGCGGTAAGGCGGACTCTTCCATATCGTCTATGAATGACATTTAAAGCGCTTCGCGCGAATAAAGATATCCCCGGAGCCGGGTAATTCCTGATACCGGGAAGCAGGTAGCGTCAAGCGCCGAGCGCTGAAACCTTGGACGCCGCCCGCTTGGTGTCTTGATGGGCCGGAAGCGATACAGCCAACAACGCTTTCGCGGTGGTCGCCGGCTGAGCTTCACCCATGGAGCCGGCTACATGCCTGAGCCCCGGCGCATTCAGAATCCGAATGTACTTCTGCATGACGGCGACAAGATTGTCCCGGTGGAACTGTGAAAGCACCCGGCTGACGGTTTCGAGCTGAATTCCGAGAAAACTGCCGATATCCTCGCGGTTCATGCGCAGAATGAATTCGGACGCCGAATAGCCTCTCTCTTCGAAGCGGCGCGACAGAGTGAGCAGAAAAGCCGCCACGCGCTCACCCGCTCGAGCTCCCCCGAGAAGCATCTTGACCGCCTGATGACGCACCATTTCGCGGCCCATAACCCGGTGAAACTGGTGCTGTAGCCCGCGCACCTCGCGCGATATCGCCTCCAATCTGACAAACGGGATAACACAAACCACGCTATCCTCCAAAGCAACCGCATTGCAGCTATAACGATCCGTGCCGATGCCATCCATGCCCAAGACATCGCCCGACATAAGAAAATCGATCACTTGCTGGCGACCATCTTCGAGGGCCACCTCTTTCTTGAAAGAACCGCTTCGGATCGAGTAAATCGCACCGAATTGGTCCCCCGCCCTGTACAGTTCTTCGCCGCGGCAGAGTTTGCGACGGGCATATACGAGTTGGTCGAGACGCTTGAGGTCATCGGCCGACAGATCCGTCGGTATGCATAACTCGTGCAGCCCGCAGTTCGAACAAGACGACAATGGCTGAGTCATATTCATGGATATGGTGGCGTTTCCCAGGCGCAGACACTCTTCCTATCGCGCAGGAACGAAACCCGCGTTCGTCGGCTGTCGGTGCACGGGCTGCCCTGCTGTTGGCCGCCTGTTCCGAACGGATGGAACAAGACGGGTCACCAGGATATCCGCATCGAGCAGTGGCTCGACGCAGTGGTTCCCCCCCAAGAACAGCAACCCGATTTCGGCCGTTGGCAATGTTGCATTGATGCGGGCTGCGATAAAGCGATCCCGCTCGACAAGCAGCTCTTGTTTTCGGTTCGCATTCCGGTCGTCATCGTCCTGCCTCTGTCCGCCCAAAACGTCCTGAAGCAACCGGTATTCATGAAGAAGAAGGCTGGCGTCTTCGGTGCCCACCAGCCGAGCACCTTCGTCAACCAACTTCAGCAGCAACTCATGATTGTCGCTTCCGCTCTCGGCAATGCGCCTGACGACCTCATATTCCTTTTCACAGCAAGGTAACGCGTCCTGGTACAGATGAACGTTCGTGTACGGCAGTTCCAATTCCGCAACCGTCTTGCGAATCCCGGGCCAGTCCGTTTCCCCAAACGCATGTTCTCCGCCGACCGAAGACGCGGCATTTCCTTCCGGAGAAGCGATTGGAATCCAAATCAGCGTGCGCATCGAGCAGCTCTGGCGATGAAATGCGGCCTCAATCGCGAATCAGCCATACCTCGCTTCACCCTGCTTGCCACCAACGCTGAAAGCACATTCGCACTTAAAGAGCTTGCGGCGTCGCCGGGTCGCCGGGACAGTCCTCGCCCGGTTGAAAGGGCATCGGTACCCGCGAGAGCGAATCCCGCAACCATGCGACATGGGATTCCTTTTCGCGCCCGAGGTCGATCGCGAGTTCACGGACCCCGGGGTCCTTCGACGTGGTACGCACTTTTTCAAAAAACATCATTGCGCGCGTCTCTGCACCGAGCGCGATTTCCAAAGCGAGGCGCGGCGTCAACATCCGGAACAGGAAATCGTCGCCTTCCGGGGCCGGAACGTCGCTGTAGAGCCAGGAATGCTCACCGGCACTGAACTTCGGCGGCACCATGCTGCGGGTAGCCTTCGCGAGGTGGCAGGCCTGCTCCCCGCTCAATTCGGATAGTCGGCCGAATAAATCGGCGACCTCGTCGTTGCCCTTGTCGGCCGCGTGTATGGCAAATCCTCCATATCGCGCGATCGCCTCCTGTGCCATCGCCAGCGCATGGCGATAGAGTGTGTCCAGCGTGCTAATTTCTGACCCTGTTCTTCTCTTTGCCGACCTGATATCCCGCTTCAGCGCGCCCGCGGTTGAATGATCACGGCGCTGCGCTGCTTCGGCGTGTACCAGGGACATGTCTTCTGCTCCTTCTTGCCTAGCGACATTCGGCTCGGAATGCGGTGGCACAAGCGTCATGTAGTAATAGGGCGATTGTTCGACCTTAAAATGTGCGACTCGATCGGTCATCAAACCATTCCCGCATCAACGAAGCACGCGGTGTCGCGTGCGGGCACCATACTCAAGCGATTGTCGGATCAATTCACGTGGTATTTCTTAAACGTGAGATTCAATGTAGGCGATTTCGTGCTGCACGAATATTCCGGGCAACAGGTAATCGCAATACCGGGAAACGGGTAGTCGGGAGCGTTACAGGACGCCTTCGCCAAGCAAGCCGAACCAATCGCCTCCCATGGCCCTGGGGCCGTGGCGCTTTTCCTAAGGAGAAGTCAAACCTTCGCGGATGGCGTACTTGGTCAGTTCGGCGATGCCGTGCAAGTTGAGCTTGCGCATGATGTTGCGCCGATGGACTTCGACCGTGCTCACCGATATGTGCAACTGTGCGCCGATTTCAGATGAACTGTTCCCATCGGCGAGCAACGTCAACACTTGACGTTCACGCGGTCCCAGTTTCGCCGGTGCATGACCAGCGATTGAACCGTGACCTCGAGCCTCATCAACCACGGCGCCGGCGACTTCCGGGGACAAGTAGGTTTGCCCTTGCGCAATCGTACGGATTGCGCGCGGCAGTTCCTCCCCCGCTGAGGCTTTGACGAGGTATCCCCTGGCGCCGGCCTCCATCATTTCGAGCACAAAGCGTTTATCGGTATAAGCCGACAGCGCGATTACTTTCAACAGTGGCCGTGCGGCAAGCAAACGCCGCGTCGCCTCAATGCCGTTGATACCGGGCATGCCGATGTCCACCACGGCGATATCGGGGGCCGTCCTCTCGACAAGTTCAAGAAGCGCTGTACCGTCGGCTGCATCTCCGACTACGGCGATGTCGTTTTCCTTTTCAAGCAGCGAGCGTAGCGCCGCCAGGATCATCTTGTGGTCATCGGCTAGCACGATTCGAATACTCATGGACGGACCTCTCTCGGTGCCATCTTGATTCTACGGGATAACAATCTCAATCAAGGTGCCTGCCCCCGACCGGCTGTGAACTCTTAGCTCCCCGCCCAGCATCGCAGCGCGTTCGCGCATCCCCATTAGACCGAACGAACCTCGCCCGGGCCGGTCCTCGTCGGAAACACCTTTTCCATTGTCGCTTATGCTCAAGGTGAGCATTCCCGATCCGTCACGATGGAGCGACACTGTGGTTTCGCTCGCTTCAGCATGCCGTGCGACGTTGGTCAGGGACTCCTGAACCATCCTGTAAAGCGGCATTGCAAGTTTGTCATCGATAGACAGGTCCGGCGGGTGAACGCTGAATTCGCATTCGATTTTTGTACGTTCCGAAAATCGCTCCACCAAATCGCGCAAGGCCACCACCAAGCCCAACTCGTCCAGTACGACCGGCCGTAGATTGGTTGCAATCTGACTGACCGAGTGCATGGTCTCGGTCAGCAGCGAATCTATGTCCTTCAGCTGCCGGTTCAAGTCGGAGTCCCCCTGGGCAAACGTTGACAGCGCGAGCGCAGTTTGCAGTTTGAGTACTGTAAGCTTCTGCGACAACTCATCGTGCAGTTCCCGCGCGATCCGCTTGCGCTCTTCCTCCTGGACCGATTCTTGAACGGCAGTCAGCGCCTGCAGCAGTTGGTGCGATCGCTCCAATTCGGCGGTGCGCGCCTGAAGCAGTTCCGCGCTGCGCCGGCGTTCTTCCTCGACGCGTCTGCGTTCAGTGATATCGCGCAGAAAGCACAGAAACTGGCCCTTGCGGTCCAATCGATGTCTCACCGTGACCTCAACCGGCCATGTTACGCCGCCTTTGGTTCGGTGCAACGTGTCAAAAACGTCCGCCCCTTTGTCCCGGATGGCTTCTATATGCGATGCGATATCTGCTGCCGACTCCTTCGCGTCCAGGTCGACAATATGCATTCCGACCAGTTCGTCGCGAGTGAAGCCGGAGCGACGTACATATGCCTCGTTTACATCCAACAGCCGTCCGTCCTGGTCCACGGCCCAAAATCCATCGCTGCTCATTTCGACCACCGCGCGATAGCGTGAATCGCGCTCGGCCAGCGCCTCCTCGGCCTGCTTTCGTTCGCTGATATCGCGAATAATGCCGGCGAAATAGTTCTCGTCCGGTGTCTCCCATGCCGAAAGCGAAAGCTCGATCGGGAATTCCCTTCGTGCCTTGGTCAGCCCATGCAGTTCAACGGACTTGCCGAATACGTTCCACGAACTGCCGGTTTGTACTCTTCGAATACCTTCAAGATGTCTTTGGTGATACCGCTGCGGTAATACCAGCGTCAGCGGTTGGCCGATGAGTTCGGCTTGCGAATAGCCGAACATCCGCTCGGCCGCCGGATTCCATCCCACGATCGCCCCCGATCCGTCGGCAATAACAATGGCGTCGTTCGCGGTTTCGGTCACCGCACGTGACAGCGCGGCGGCCGCGTTTCGCGCTTCGGTTTCCTTGTTGAGTGCGGCGGTCACACGCCGCAGTGCCCGCATGGGCAGGACAAGCAACGTCGCGTATACCAAGCCGCCCAGCAGCACGCCCAGAAGTCCCGCGGCCACGGTGCCGTAAATTACATTGCGATACGAGTGCGCGACCTCGACGTGCCCCACTGTCCGTCCCGAGTCATAGATCGGGAACGTGCGCATTATGATCGGTGCTTCCGAAGGTGCACCCACGGCCAAAATGACCTCGCCGGCAGCGTCGCTGACCGTTACACGCTCGTTGCGCCTTAGCACGCGGTCGCTCTGCAGCAACTCTTCGATGCGCAGAACCTGGTACATCCACAGGTCCGGGTTAACCCTGGCAAGTCTATTGATCGCCTCGACTTTGACCTGGGCCACCGTCTCGAGATGTTGTACCCCGTTCGAATACTCAAGGCTGAAATATCCACCGGGCAGCGCGATCGTTGCCGAAAGCGCGAACAGCAGGGCCAGCCGTTTTACTATCTTGACAATAGTGTCCTCGGTTAACGCGGTCACTGCACCGGCTCTCAGGGAATCCATTGCCCGTTTCCTTCGATAAGCTTGCGACCGGCGGGAGACTTCACAAAGGCAACGAAACGACGGACGGCCGACGGACTCTTTGTTCCGGTCACCATGAACAGGCGCTTATGATGGGGATAGATACCCGAGACCGCGTTCCGGGGGGTGGGTTCCTTGCCGTCGAGCGCGAGGGCACGAAGCGCTCGCCGCTCGGATACTATCAAAGCGAGCGAACTCGGTCCGATCGCACCGCGTATCCTCTCCAGATCGTCTGCAGCGTCCTGATCGTTCACCGAAAACTGTACTCCTGGGCGCTCCGACGCCGCCTCAAGCGCCTTTGCAATCGCAGAGGACATGTTCCTTATGATGCGTGAATCGGTGTCACTGTTCGGTCGCAGCACGATGCGAACGGGGGTGCCATCAGCCCAGGTCACCCGGGTGCCTGCATAAATCTCGACCAGTTCCTCAGAGGTGATCGCCAGCACCTTGGACCGAGTGGAGACCGCGAATACAAATGGCGTTCGGGGAAAGTCGGTCTGCACGGCCCCGCGGCCGCGCTCGCTTTCGTTCATCGGACGCGAAGTCACGGCGAGACCGATCGCGCCGGCAACGACCGCCTTGATGCCCCCGGTGCTGCCAAGGCTGGGCACCGCGATTATCCGAATATAGGGATTCCTTGCCATGAATTCGTCGGCAAGACGCTGCATGGTGCCCAGCCCCGCTCCAGTGCCGCCAATTTTGAATTGTTCGACCGCGGCAGCGACGCGGGAGCACGCCAGTATCAGGGCGAACGCGATTGCCCAAGCGTACCCAAGGGTTTTATGGCGCATAGCCTTGTTGGCGATCGCTGAATTTCCGCACCCTGCCAGGGGCAGGCCTTCCTGCCGTGCGCAAATACGTGCGTTCGGTGCGCGTATCGTGGAGCCTCGAACTTCGTTGCCGTTGGAATTGAATATCATCACTCTGCTATTATCCGCGACTGCGTCCTTTGATCGGGTAGCGCTTTGAGCAAGAAGATTGTCTATATTTTCCGGCTCGAGTCCGGGATCGGGCACCGCTTTGATGTGGACTTCGACCGTCCTTCCGCGGCCGGCGACCTCCCCGCGTGGACGCTGCTCAAGGAGGATAAGTGTCCGCATTGTCCGTTGCCCGATGCGCCCGGCGCACGTTGCCCCGCTGCCGCCGATCTGGTGCCGATTGTGGAGAAGTTTTCCGAGCTGTCTTCGATAGACCGGATTGACGTGCACGTGCTGAGCCAGGAGTGCGAATCGCGCAAGCGCACCGATACGCAAACCGCCCTCCGCGCCTTGATGGGGCTGATCCTTGCAACCAGCGCGTGCCCGATCCTCAGTCGAATGCGGCCGCTGGCGCATATGCATATGCCATTCGCCACCGGAACGGAGATGGTGTATCGAATCGTCTCAATGCACGTTTTCGGCCGTTTCCTGCGCGGCGAGCCGGCCGGATTGGACGGGCTGCGGGATTTCTTCGCCGACATTGATAAACTCAACCGCGCATTTGCCGGCCGACTGAATCGCGCGGCGCAGCGCGACGCCAGCATCAACGCCCTGCTCGCGCTGCACTCACACAGTATGTTGGCCAGTATGAGCATTGAACCCGAGATGGAAAACATCAGGGTCTGGTTTCAGCCAGCGTCGGACGGCGCTCAGAGCGAAGTCGAAACGAAGCCGGAAACTCGCGCTTGACGCTGTTCACGCACGGGACCGGAGCTCTCAAGAGAAGATTTCGGGACCGGGACGCACATCGTTCGCGCGTATCGAAGCTTGCAACGCCATTGGCGCAAACGCGTCGCTTACCAAAGTAATTCGACCGCCTGGAATTCTCCGGTCGTGCGTGTGGCCCTTATCGGAGCCGGCGGTCGACAGCCAGCTTGGCGTTCACCGCTTCGACGATGGCATCAGCTTCGGTCTGTATCACCTCGCCAAAGCGCCCTATATCGGAAGCGTCGCTCGAATCCCAATCATCGACAACCAATCGGGTACCGCGCGGACGGACGTGCACCCAGCCACGGGCGACCCGGTCGTCGGCTTGCGCGACGCGAACCGTGACGGATGCATACCAGCCATCACCGGCCACGGTCCGCAAAACCTTGACTCCGATGATTTCGAGGGTTGCGTCGGTCGTTCGATTGTCCAAGTTCTACATCCTCAAAGCGATTTGATCAAGTCGAGTACGTCAGCGCACGGCAGTGCCGGCACAAGATTTATCGACACCACTGAGGCCGGCTTCAACGGGAACACTGCGCCAATCGATACAGTCCGCACTGGAAACACATCCAAGACGCTCGAAACCGCACTGCCCAAACGTTCCTTCGTCGCACGCCTACGCTTTCGCACAATTCACGCTGACGGCTCTGCTGCCTTCGAAAAGTTGACCCGGATTCTGTCGGCCGCCAAGCGCGTCTCCTTTGTGCGACAACCGGATCGACTCCGAAGTTCCATTGCCGATTTCCCTCGGATGAAAGACCTCGGCTTCCGTTTCTTGCCACAAGCGAATGCCCGACCCCGTTCGCGTCGAGGGTCTGCCCGCTCGCGGTCCGTCACGGCGCCACGAGCGCGGGCCCAGGGTCACTTTGGAACCTCTACTGTGACGCGCCTCACAGTATTTGCCGTGTCGCGCGTCTATGATGCGCCGCGCTTCCTCGTATAGCCTCCGAAGGAATTACACCATGGTGCCGTGCACATACGCAAAACAAGCTTTTCGCGCAGTGGAATCGTTTCCATGAGAGCCCGACTGATGTGGCGTTCCAAAGCCGCAGTCCATTCATTCGCGCCGCGGCTATCGGAGGCACCAGTCGAACTTGACTGCAAAATCGCTGTGCTGATGGAGATGCCGGCGGTCGTTTCTGCCGAGGACAGTTATTATCCGCGACGAAGTGTCGATCGCGGCATAGTGCCGGCCGCCGCAATGCCGCGTGCTCTGGACAAACATCAACAGCGCTCATTCTGGATTGAAACGGTTTCGCAATGTCCGCATTGGCCGGGGATTTCGTGGATGTATTGAGTCGTGCGCCCTTTGTCGATACGGTCGGCGCCACTCCAGCGCAGCGAGCCGCAAAGACAGCGCGGTGGGAAGCTGCCAAAGCGTGGCTTCGGCGCGCCCGATCTGTTGGCATGCTTGGGTCCCGCCTATCGATTTTCGTTAGACTCGTGAGGTCTTGACTGGAGGCGGGGGTCGGAATCGAACCGGCGTCCACGGCTTTGCAGGCCGCTGCATAACCACTCTGCCACCCCGCCGGATGCGGCAACCGTCTGACGGACGACGGCCGCCCGATACAGCGCCAAATCGCCCGGATCGGGTCGCGCTGTTTCTCGGGATTTGGAGCGGGAAACGAGTCTCGAACTCGCGACCTCAACCTTGGCAAGGTTGCGCTCTACCAACTGAGCTATTCCCGCTTTGTCCTCAATATCAACTATTTAGCCGCCCCTATTTCTGCTTGTCCGCCCGCTGGACCAGCTCGGTCACCTGATCCACCTGCGCCAACTCATTGGTCTTGCTGCAATTTCCAGACAAAGGCACAAGCTCGTCCGGGTCGGGTGCGAACGCAGTGAATCGGGCCGGATTATATGTGCTTCGACGACGCTAAGTCAAAGATCCATGGACGTCGATCGATCCCTTGTGGGGGCCGATTTCAAAACGACGCATTTCAGCGATATCGGCATCCATGGTCCGTCGCCGACGGCCCCCCGCGGAATTGCCAGCAGATACTGCCGGTCGGCGGCGCGAATTACCCGAGGCGCGTTGCGCTCGGTCGGGCGAGTTGCATATAGTGGACCATCGAAATGAGAGTCAATGCCGCGGCCAGGTAGATCAGCCAGGTGCCAACCACGCGCGGATTGAATATCGGTATGCGGTCGTGATAGAGCAGCATTGGAATCGCGACCATCTGCGCAATGGTCTTGATCTTGCCGAGCAAATTGACTGCCACGCTTTTCGCGTCACCGACTTTCGCCATCCATTCGCGGAGCGCCGAAATCGCGATCTCCCGCCCGATGATGATCACGGCTATCAACGCGTCGACTCGGCCAAGCTGCACCAGTATGATAAGCGCCGCGGCAACCATCAGCTTGTCGGCGACAGGATCGAGGAAGGCGCCGAAGGACGACATTTGATTCAGTCGCCGCGCAAGATAGCCATCCAGTATGTCAGTGATCGCAGCCGCCGTGAACACGGAGCAGGCGATCAGGTTTTGCTCATGCGCCGAAATCAGACCGCGCGGAAGATAGAATACGCCCACCACGACCGGAATCATCAGAATCCGGAACAACGTGAGAATGTTGGGCCAGTTAAGCGGCATGCAGTTCCTGGTAAATCTTCTCGGCCAGGCTTCGGCTTACGCCTTGCACCTGCGCGAGATCCTCGACGCTTGCACCCATCACCCCTTTCAGACCTCCGAAACGCGCCAGCAGTTCGCGGCGCCGTTTTGCCCCGACACCGCCTATTCCCTCGAGCGTCGAGGTGACTCGGGTCTTCGCACGGCGCGCCCGGTGGCCTGCAATCGCAAAGCGGTGCGCTTCATCGCGAATGGATTGGATCAGGTGCAGTCCTGGGTGGTCCGATGCCAGATGTACTGACTGCGGGTTGTCCGGGCTCCACAGTTCCTCCAGTCCGGCTTTTCGCTCAGGTCCTTTGGACACCCCGATCAGCGCCACGTCGATCAGACCCAGTTCGGTAAGCATGTCTGCGGCTGTACCGACCTGCCCTTTGCCGCCGTCGATCAGAATGAGGTCGGGCATCACACCCTCTCCGCCCGCCACCTTGCTGTATCGGCGCGACAGGGCCTGTCTGAGGGCAGCATAATCGTCGCCGGGCGTCACGTCCGCGATGTTATAGCGGCGGTATTCCGAGCGGCGCATCTCATGTCGATCGTACACCACGCAGGCGGCCACTGCCGCCTCGCCATGCGTGTGGCTGACATCGAAACATTCTATGCGCTGCACGGTATCGGGAAGGCTCAGTCCTTCCCGCAGGGCTGCCAACCGCGTCTCCCGCGTGCTCTGCGTGGACAGTCGCTGTTTGAGAGCGTGCGCGGCGTTCTTTTGCGCCATTTGCAGCCATGCTCGCCGCTCGCCTATCGGGCGTGTTGCCACGTGTATCCTGCGCCCCGCATGTCCGCCGAGAAAGGTTTCGGCTTCCGTTGCGTCGAGTTCACTGCCTGTAACTATCAGCTCGGGAACCGGTTTGTCCAGGTAGTGCTGTGCAATAAATGCCTGTAAGACCTCGCCCGGATCGCGGTCCCCCGCGTTCTGCGGGAAGAAACTGCGATCGCCCAAATGCCGCCCGCCACGTACCATCACCAGATTCACGCACGCGAGGCCTTGTCCTGACACAATTCCGATGACATCGGCATCCCGGTCCGAACCCGTGTCAGCGTATTGTCGCTGCGCCATCTTGGAAAGCGACTGGATCTGGTCCCGGTAAAGTGCCGCCTCCTCGAAACGCAGGCCATCGGCCGCCGTCTGCATGCGTTCGGCCAGGCGGTTGATAACGTCGTTGCTGCGTCCTTCGAGAAACAGCCGAGCGTTTCTCACGTCCTCCGCATAGAGCTGTGGCGCGATCAGACCGACGCAGGGTCCGGAGCAGCGTCGGATCTGGTGCAACAGGCAAGGGCGCGAGCGATTGGCGAACACCGTATCCTCGCAAGTACGCAACCGAAACACCCGCTGCAACAGCTGGATGCTCTCGCGCACGGCCCCGGCGTGCGGAAACGGCCCGAAATACCGGCTGTCCCGGTCCATCGCGCCACGGTGAAACCCCAGGCGTGGAAACTCGCCGCCGCCCATTGTCAGGTAAGGATAGGATTTGTCGTCGCGAAACAGAATGTTGTAGCGGGGGCCAAGCGACTTGATGAGATTGTTCTCCAGGATCAGCGCTTCGCTCTCCGAACGCGTCACCGTGACCTCCATAGACGCGACCTGCGACACCATCATCGCAATCCGGGGGCTTGCAAGCGTCTTCTGAAAATAGGAGCCAACGCGTCGCTTCAGGTCACGGGCCTTTCCCACGTAGAGCACTTCACCAGGTGCATTGAGCATCCGGTAGACGCCCGGAAGATTGGGCAAACCCGCGACGAACGCGCGGTGGTCGAATGCGACACCGACGTCTTCACTGTGGGCGGCCCGCCGCGATAGTCGTGCTGGCCGAGTCTGCTGTTCGCGTCTCATCGGGAAGATTGGAGAAACGCCTTGATATCCGCAAATACGGCTTCGAACATCGCTGCGGTGAGCCGCTTGGTCTGCGTATTGTAGCGGCTGCAGTGATAGCTGTTGAACAGGCGCGGACAATCGGGCAAACCGGCAACGGCAGGCAGATCATACGCCGCACGGTGTTTGAACGGATACGCGCCGATCGCACACCCGAACGCCATCAATACCGCGCGGTGAGCAACTCCGCCAAGCGCAAGCACTGCCCGCGGTTTTTCCGTAGCAAGCTCCGCGACGAGGAAACCGTTGCAGCGCCGTACCTCGGCCGGCTCGGGTTTGTTCTGCGGAGGCAGGCATTTGACCGCGTTCGTGACTCGGCAACCGTTCAATTCGAGTCCGTCACCCGGGTCATCGGACCCGTTATGGCTGGCAAAGCCGAACCTGTGCAACGTGCGATACAGCAAAATACCCGCGTAATCCCCGGTAAAGGGGCGTCCGGTGCGATTCGCACCGTGCATGCCCGGCGCGAGCCCCACCACGAGCAGCCCGCCGAGCGCGTTGCCAAAGGGCGCGACCGGGCGCGCATGATAAGTGGGGTGGGCGTCGCGCACGTCCGCCAGAAACTGCGCCAGTCGCGGGCACGCAGTGCAACGAATATCAAAACTCGCCGGCAGGGCGGCGCCTCCATCGCGACCCGAAGAGGGATCTGCGCGAACGTGGCGCTTCATCTCAAACCGAGACTGATCCAGCGCGCAATCGCGCAAGCGAAGCGGCGCGAAAAAGGTCGCTGCACACGACGGCAACTCTACGCGAAAGCGTCCTGCAAGGTCTTGAGCGCCGCGGCGTAACGCAGGTCAATCTCAGAGCTCACCTTCCGCTGACCCCGCATACGCTCCGAGCGCAGCTCGTGCAGCGGCGCTGCCTCCAGCCCGTCGAGCAGACTTACCGCATCGTTCGGTGCATTGCAGACCAGGACCATGTCGCAGCCCGCGTCAAGCGCAGCCTTTGCACGGGCGATCATGTCGCCCGCCACGCTGGCTCCCTTCATCGACAGGTCATCGCTGAAGATCATGCCGTCGAATTCAAGCTGTTCTCTCAGAATACGCATCAGCCAAATCTCCGAAAACCCGGCCGGCCGCGAATCGACTTTCGGATAGATCACGTGCGCAGGCATTACGCCCGCCAAACCCCTCGGAATCAGCATGCGATAGGGAACCATGTCCTCCGCATCGATACGCGCCAGCTCACGTTCATCGATGGGCACAGCCACATGAGAATCGGCTCGCACGTGCCCGTGCCCAGGGAAATGCTTGCCGACGCCGGCCATTCCCGCCTGCCCCATTCCGTGAAGCAATGCACCGGCCAACTCGCCGACGCGCGTCGGGTTGGAGTCGAATGCGCGGTCACCGATCACGCTGCTTGCGCCGAAATCGACGTCGAGCACCGGCGTAAAACTGAAATCAACCCCCCGCGACAGCAGTTCGGCAGCAAGAACGCAACCGGCCGCCTCGGCGGTCGCGAGAGCCAAGGCCCGGTCCCGATCGGCGAGGATGCCCAGGCGGCGCATCGCGGGAATATGGGTAAACCCCTGCTTGAAGCGCTGTACCCTGCCGCCCTCGTGATCGACGGAAATCAGGAGTTTAGGATCGCGCAACGCGCGGATTTCGGAAGTCAGCCGGCGCAACTGTTCCGGCGATTCAAAGTTTCGCGCAAAGAGAATAACGCCTCCAACAAGTGGATGCGTCAGTATGTCGCGCTCGACAGCGTCCAAGGCCGCGCCCGCGAGATCAATCATGACCGGGCCGAGATGAAACCGTGCGCGCATCAGTCTCCCTCAAGCACGACGAACGCGCAGGCCATGCCCGTTTCGTCGCTAAGGCTCAGGTGCGCAGCCGTGATGCCTCGCTCGCGTAACAGGGCCCGCAGCGGTTCCGAAAATCGCAACATTGGTCGGCCCGATGGTCCATTCTCGACGCTGACGTTGTGCCAGTTGACCGGAAAATGGATCCCGGTCCCCATCGCTTTGGAGAAAGCTTCCTTCGCGGCGAAGCGCTTGGCCAGATACGCGGCCGGCTTGCGATGCCTGCCATACCGTAGGAGTTCCGATTCGACGAGGATCTTCCGCGCAAAGCGCTCGCCATGGCGTTCCAGCGCCTTCTGTACCCGCCCGATCTCGCAGAGGTCCGTACCGATACCGACGATCACAGCACGGTCTTCCTCGCTTCAAGCATCAGTTTTTTCATTTCTTTCACCGCAGCCTGCCAGCCCGTGAATACCGCTTGGGCGACTATCGCGTGGCCGATGTTCAGTTCAGATATCTTCGGAATCGCGGCGATAGGCCGTACGTTATCGTAGTTGAGTCCGTGCCCGGCATTAACCTTCAGTCCGAGCGAGGTCGCGTAGTCGACTGCACCCAGAATGCGCTGGAATTCCGCCGCCCGCACGGCGCCCTGCGAGTCGGCATAGTGGCCAGTGTGGATTTCGATCACGCGCGCGCCGGCCTCCCTGGCCGCGTCGATCTGCTTGTTGTCTGCATCGATGAATAGAGAAACGCGTACTCCGACCGCGTCCAGCCAGGCGCACGCATCCTTGATGCGCCCGAGTTGCGCTACGACATCGAGTCCTCCTTCGGTCGTGAGTTCCTGGCGCCGCTCCGGAACTAGGCATATGTCGTGCGGGCGCACCTTGATGGCGATGCCGATCATCTCTCCGGTCACCGCCGCCTCCAGGTTCATTCGGGTGCGCAACTTTTCGCGGATCCTGGTGACATCGCTCTCCTGGATATGCCGCCGGTCCTCGCGCAGATGCAGGGTTATCGCGTCGGCGCCCGCCTCCTCGGCAAGCAGCGCCGCCTGAAGCGGGTCAGGATAAGTCGTCCCGCGCACCTGACGCAGCGTGGCAACGTGGTCGATATTCACTCCCAGTTCGATCACAATTCCATCAACTCCTGGAAAATCCGGCGGCTCTTGAGCGGTTGATACTCCAGCCGGTGGTTGATCAGCAGGCGCATCAACAGCTTCGCCTGCTGCTGGGTCACGGCGCTGCTGAAATCGTCACGTGCAATATCGAGCAGTGTCTGCCCTGCCAACTTCATTCCTGCTGAAGCGACCGCACTCACCTCCAAGGGCCCTTTCTCGGGGTCGTAAGTATAGGTCTTCGCCGGATCAATGCCGCAATCACCGGCCACGTCCCGTTCAAGCACCATCGCATACCCGATCTCCCGCAGCAGCGACTTTTCGAAGGAACGCAAGATGGGACCCGTAACGGCCTCCGACGCCAGACCTCGCATCGCCTCTCCATAACGATCGAACAGTTTCTCGTGCGGGTCTTCACGTGGCAGTAGACGGAGCAACAATTCGTTGAGATAGAAGCCGCACAACAATGCCGCCCCTTGGAGCAGCGGCTGACCACCAATCCACTCGGCACGGATCAGCGTGCGAACTTCGCCACTCCCATACCAGCTGAGCTGCAGCGGTTGAAACGCGATCAGAACACCGCGCATCGCCGAGCGCGGCCTGCGCGCGCCGCGCGCCACCAAGGTCATTCTGCCGGCTCCCCGCGCATAAATCTCCACCAGCAGGCTGGTCTCGCGATACGGATAGGTGTGCAGCACATAGCCCTCATCCACCGCGCGGTCGCGCGCCCGTCTCTCACTCATAGCCGAGATTCTTGAGCGATCGGGCGTCGTCGGTCCATCCGCCTCGCACCTTAACCCAGACTTCGAGATGAACCTTGCCGCCAAACAGCCGTTGCATGTCCATGCGGGCCTCGGTGGCGACGCGCTTGAGCTTTTCGCCGCGGGCACCGATGACCATCGGCTTATGCCCCTCTTTGGCCACCACGATGGCGGCATGAATCCGGCGCAAGCGTGGACCTTCCTCGAACTTTTCGATTGTCACGCTGCTGGCGTACGGAACTTCGTCTCCCATCAGACGGAACAGCTTTTCACGTATCGATTCCGCGGCCAGAAACCGCTCGTCTCGGTCGGTAAGCTCATCCGCGGCGAACATCGGGGCCTGCTCGGGCAGGTACGTTCTAATGCTGCGCAGAAGTTCTTTCAGACCCCGGCGGCGCTCTGCGCTTATCGGAACAATCTCTGCAAAGTCTGCCATGCCGCCTGCTCGGTGCAGAAACGGCAGCAGCCGCTCGCGGCTGCTGCGGTCGACCTTGTTGACCGCCAAGAGCAGCGGAATTCCGGCTGGAACCAGCCCAAGGAGACGCCGGTCCGACTCAAGCAAACGCCCTGCCTCAATCAACAGCAGCACGCAGTCGACTTCGCCGATCGTTCGCCCGACGCCTCGGTTCAGCAACTGGTTAAGTGCGTTTCTGTGCTCGATTTGGTAGCCCGGCGTATCGACGAAGACGAACTGTGCATCGGAATCCGTCAACACGCCACGAATGCGGTGGCGGGTGGTCTGAGGCTTTCTGGACGTAATGCTGATGTGCGCCCCGACAAGCGCGTTAAGCAGGGTCGATTTACCGACATTCGGCCTGCCGATAATCGCGATGGAGCCACATCGAAAGGCTTCCTCTTGGGTCCCGCCCGCGCGCTGCACCAGGTGCTCGCGCCTACCGTTCACTTTCTGACCTGCTCGCAGGCACGCTGCGCCGCCTGCTGTTCGGCCACACGTCTGCTGCTTCCGCTGCCAGTGGTCCGGACCGACAGTTCGGGAATCAGACATTCGACCACGAACCTCTGGTCATGCGCCGCGCCGCTAGTGGAGACGACGGCGTATTTGGGTAATGCGATGTGGCGCGCCTGGAGCAACTCCTGCAGCATCGTCTTGGGATCCTTGCCGCTCGCCTTGGCGTCAACATCGTGCAACGCGTTTGCATAAAGTCGGACGATGATCTGTCGCGCGGCCTCGAAACCGCCGTCCAGGTAGATCGCCCCGAAGAGAGCCTCCAGTGCGTCGGCGAGGATTGACGGCCGCGTATGGCCACCGCTCTTGAGTTCGCCCTCGCCCAGCCGAAGCTGCTCGCCGAGACAAAGCGATTGAGCGATACGATGCAGCGTCTCCTGCCGCACCAGACTTGCCCTCAATCGCGACAGTTCACCTTCCCTGGCATCGGCGAACCGGTCATAGAGTTCGGTCGCGATCACGCAGTTGAGGATGCTGTCACCGAGAAACTCGAGGCGCTCGTTGTGGGCCGCGCCATAACTGCGGTGCGTAAGCGCCTGCGCAAGCAACCCTGACTGCGCAAAACGGTAGCCGATGACCTGCTGCAGCCGTCCCCGGTCCATGCCCTACCGTGCAGGCGCGAACTTCACTGGTTGCTGGCTCCTGCAAATTCGATCACCAGGCTGACGTTGCGGAACAGCGGCAGTTTCTTTGTATAGGCAAACGAAATTACCACCTCGCCGCTCTCCTTGCTGATTTCCAGGTCCCGCGCGCCTATGACGTCGATACTGTCTATCGCTGCCTGCGCATCGAAGCCTTTGCGCACGTCCGCGACGCTCCCGGTGCGATGTTCGGAAGCGACGCGAGTCACCGTTTTCTTCAACGTGGCGTACTCCATATAGGCGGGACCGATCTTCATGCCACCGATCGCGACAAAAATCAGGACTACGGCCACCGCCAAGAAGGTAACCATGCTCAGTCCGCGCTGCCTGTAGCAAATCGGACGCTGGCTGCAGTTCATAGCAACACCTCCCAGATTGGATGGCAATACGCTCGGATTTACTTTGTTACGCGCCCATGAAACCGGGGCCGCGCTGTATGACGCACTAGCGGAATTCATTTGAAGCTGCCGAAACGGCTCGGCTCGCTGAAATTGAACCAGATAAAAAACGCCTTGCCCACAATGTTCTCTTCCGGCACGAACCCCCAAAACCTGCTGTCCGCCGAGTTGTCGCGGTTGTCGCCCATCATATAGTAGTGACCGGGCGGTACCGTACACTGGACGCCGCTACTATTGTAATTGCAATTTTCGCGAAACGGGAACGGCTTGATGAACGGAATCGCGGCCGGCGCACCGTCCTCAATAAGAATCGAGTGCGCGACATCACCGGTCTTTTCCAGGAACTGCTTGGAATAATTCATCCGCTCTGGATGCAGGTAATCCGGCATTGGCTGGCGCGGCGCCACGACGCCATTTATGAGCAATCGCTTGCCTATCCAGGCGATTCTGTCCCCGGGTATGCCGACCACGCGCTTGATGTAATCAAGAGAGGGGTCCTCCGGATAACGGAACACCATCACGTCACCGCGTCTCGGCTCATTGATACCCAGAATCTTCCTGTTGATGATCGGGATACGGATTCCATAGGTATATTTGTTCACCAGTATAAAGTCGCCGACGAGCAGCGTCGGAATCATCGAGCCCGAGGGGATCTTGAACGGCTCGACGAGAAAAGATCTCAGAAAGAATACGATCAGAATCACCGGGAAAAAGCTCTTCCCGTATTCGACCCACCACGGTTCCTTCTCTCCGTCGGCGCGCCGGCGGGCGAGCCAGAAACGATCGGCGAGCGCAACGGCGCCGGTCACGAGCAGCAGCGCAAACAGCAATAAAGCGAAGTTCATCACTATTTGCTTTCCACCCGAAGGATGGCGAGAAACGCTTCCTGCGGAATTTCCACGGCGCCTACCTGCTTCATACGCTTTTTGCCAGCCTTCTGCTTCTCGAGCAGCTTTCTCTTGCGGGTAATGTCGCCGCCGTAGCATTTGGCGAGCACGTTCTTGCGCAGCGCCTTTACTGACTCGCGCGCGACGATATGAGACCCTATCGCCGCTTGAACGGCGACGTCGAACATCTGCCTCGGAATCAACGTCCGCATCTTCGACACGAGATCCCGCCCGCGGTACTGGCTGTAGTCGCGGTGAACCATGAGCGAAAGCGCGTCCACTCGATCGCCGTTAATGAGGATGTCGAGTTTTACGATGTCTGCGGCGCGGTATTCCTTGAACTCGTAGTCGAGCGAAGCATACCCGCGCGAGGCCGACTTCAACTTGTCGAAGAAGTCCAACACGACTTCGCTGAGAGGCATTTCATAGGTGAGCATTACCTGCCGGCCAACGTACTGCATGTTCTTCTGTAAGCCGCGCCTTTGGTTGCACAGGGTCATCACCGACCCGAGAAACTCCTGCGGAAGATATATAGTGGTGGTAATGACCGGTTCGCGGATTTCTTCGATCTTCGACGGCTCGGGCATCCTTGCCGGATTTTCCACTTTCAGCACGGTGCCGTCGCGCAAAAGAACCTCATAGACGACCGTCGGGGCCGTCGTAATGAGATCCATGCCGTATTCGCGCTCCAGCCGTTCCTGGACGATATCCATGTGCAGCAGGCCAAGGAAGCCGCAGCGAAAGCCGAAACCAAGCGCCTGCGACACCTCGGGTTCGAAGTGCAAGGACGCATCGTTGAGCTTGAGCTTGGTAAGCGCCTCGCGCAATGCCTCGTACTGATTGGACTCCACCGGATAAAGACCCGCGAACACTTGCGGCTTGATCTCCTTGAATCCCGGCAGCGCCCGGGCGGCTGGCCGGTCGGCATGGGTAACGGTGTCCCCGACCTTCGCTTCGTGCAACTCCTTGATTCCCGCGATCACGAAACCCACTTCTCCCGCCGCCAGCCGGTCCCGGCTTTGCGACTTGGGTGTAAACACACCGACCTGCTCGCAAAGGTGAGTGGCACCGGTGGACATGAGCAGCAGCTTGTCCTTGACCCCCAGTGTTCCGTCAACGACACGCACCAGCATCACCACGCCCACGTAATTGTCGAACCAGGAGTCGATCACGAACGCCCTGAGCGGCGCCGATGGATCACCCGAGGGAGGCGGTACGCGCTGGACAACAGCTTCCAGGATCTCCTCGATGCCCTCGCCGGTCTTGGCGCTCGCCAAGATCGCGTTCCGCGCCGGGATGCCAATCACGTCCTCGATCTCGCGTATCGACTGTTCGGTATTGGCCGAAGGCAGATCGATCTTGTTAAGCACCGGCACCACTTCGACGCCCTGCTCGATGGCGGTGTAGCAGTTGGCGACGGTCTGTGCCTCGACGCCTTGCGAGCAGTCGACCACGAGGAGCGCCCCCTCGCATGCCGCGAGCGAACGCGACACCTCATAGGAAAAATCGACGTGACCCGGCGTATCGATGAGGTTGAGCAGGTACAACTGGCCGTCGCGCGCCCGATAATGCAGCGCGACCGTTTGAGCCTTTATGGTAATGCCGCGCTCGCGCTCCAGATCCATCGAGTCCAGCACCTGCTCCGACATCTCACGCTCGGACAGGCCTCCGCACCGCTGGATAAACCGGTCGGCAAGTGTCGACTTACCGTGATCGATGTGGGCGATGATCGAAAAGTTGCGGACGTGCAGCAAGGGCGCGAATTCCGTGGGTCGGGGATGCAATGCACCCTCGACGATTCCCCAAAGTTGAGCGAGTAATCTGGCCTATGAAAAAAGGGTGCTCCGGCGCACCCTTTGTCGTCAAACGTGCTGAATCTTAACCGAAATCACGCAAATACGCACGGACGAGCGAAGAATCGAGCCGCCCGCGTGCGAGTTCGCGCTCGCCATGCATCAGCACCGGGACGAACTCGCCAAAGCGGCTCTCGAGTACGGGATCTGCATCCACGTCGACCGCCTCGAAGTCGAAGCCGGCCTCGCCCCTCAATGCTTCGAGGGCCTCAAGCATGTCATCGCAAAGATGGCAGTAGGCGCGGCTGTAGACGGTGAATCGCGGTCGCGCCCGGGACGATTCAGCCATTCCCCGTTTCGCCCTTTACTGTGACGAATAGGTTGCCCTCGCCACGGCGCACATGCAGTGTTAGCGTGGCATTACGGTCCATCTGCGAGATTAGTCTGCTGAACTGCGCGGCTGTCCTGACCTCCGTGGTCTGCCCTTTGCTCGTAAGTGCGGTAATCACGTCCCCCGGCCTAACCGCTGCGCGCGCGTTCGAGCGTACGTCTTCCACCAGCACGCCGTGGTCGATTTTGATGTCGCGCTTTTGCTCTGCAGTGAGATTGCTCACGGTGAAACCCAAGCGATTGGCCGTTTTCTCGGTCGGACGGTCGCCGCGGGGCCCGCTTGCCACGCGATCCTCGACCATCTCGCCCAAGGTGACGCCGATTTCGCGGCTCGCGCCTTTGCGCCAGATCTCCATGCTCGACCGATTGCCGGGCTTCGTGTTTCCGACCAAACGCGGAAGATCGGACGAACTGCGTACCGGCCTTCCATCAAATTTGAGAATGATGTCGCCGACCTCTACGCCGGCCTTGTCCGCCGGCCCGCCTTTTTCGACTGCATTGACCAGCGCGCCCGAAGGTTTGGGCAGTCCAAACGATTCGGCCAATTCCTTCGAGACCTCCTGGATTACGACGCCAATTCGTCCTCGGCTGACGCGTCCGTGCTGCCGGAGCTGCTCCTGTACCTCCATCGCGACGTCGATCGGGATGGCGAATGACAGTCCCATGAATCCACCGGTGCGGCTGTAGATTTGCGAATTGATGCCCACGACCTCGCCTTGCATGTTGAACAGCGGCCCGCCGGAATTGCCCGGGTTGATCGCGGCGTCTGTCTGGATAAAGGGCACGAAGTTTTCTTGCGGCAGGCTGCGCCCCTTTGCGCTGACGATGCCCGAAGTAACGCTGCTCTCGAAACCGAACGGTGACCCTATCGCTGCCACCCACTCGCCTACCTTAAGTTTGTTGGGATCGCCCAGGCGCACCGAAGGCAGTCCGTCCGCCTCGATCTTGAGCAGTGCGATATCGGTACGCTTGTCGGCACCTATCGCCCGTGCTTTGTATTCGCGCTTGTCGGTAAGCCTGACGGTGATTTCGGCCGCATTGTCGACTACATGTGCATTGGTAAGTATGTAGCCATCGCTGCTTATGATGAATCCCGAACCAAGCGAGCGGCTCTGAAATTCGCGTGGTCCGGTGCCCGGACCCGGCTGGCGCGGAATAAAGCGGCGGAAGAACTCGAACATCGGATCATCCTCGTCGATGTTCGGAAACTGCGGAAAGTTACGCCGCGCCGATTGCGCAGTGCTGATGTTGACCACGGCAGGCCCCTGTCTTTCCGCCAACTCCGTGAAATCCGGAAGATTTCGGCCTTGCGCTCCTGCGCTTCCCGGTGAACCGAGTGCAACCAGTGCGAATACAAGTGTCAGTATTGCTCTTGCCATGTCGGCATCCTCGTCGAAGATCGTTTCGTCATTGCGTAAGTTTGCGCCGACGGGCCCGGCGGTCATCGGACACGAAGGCAGATATAGTACGGTTCCTGATCATTCAAAAGCCAAAACCATAAAGTACCGCTGAGGGATTTTCGTTCTCCGATGATCCCCGGCGTCGGGGACACAGACGATACCGGAGACGGCGTCCTTGCGCCCCAACTTCCGGGCTCAGGGCCTTCGGTGCTCCACCGCGTTGGCGATCAGCTTGACGCTCCGCGGTGGTGCTTCGCCGACCACGGTAACCCAGTGGCGGTCGACTTGCCGCGCAAATACGTTGATCGCCCCCTGCCTCGACAGCCCAGCGTGCCGCGTCGCATTGGTCGCGACACTGGGTTCAATGAACACCGACACCGCTGCGAAACCGTCGGAGAAAACTATGTGACCGACCCCGGCCGCTCCGTTAAGCGTACGGGTTACCTCGGTTACCTTCCGGAACCCCGGCAATGGCGACCTCACGGTCCACCCCGCCTGCGTGAGATCGGCATTGCTGGCTCCCGAGATCTCGACGCGCCAGCCCTTTGACATCGTTACGAAACCGGATTCCACCTGCTCACGAGCAATAGGGCCGCCGATCTTGATCTCGGTAAATGCGAACGTTTCCAGCACCTTATTCTTATCGTTCACCGTCTTTGTCTTCAACAGCATTCCCGTGGCCAGATCCGCGCAAAGCTTTTGGCCATAACGCAAATTATCCTTGGGTTCCAGCACAATCACCTGGCAATCATAGCCGGCAACGCGCTCCACGCCACCCTTTCGCACGACGTAGCTATGCGCCAGGTCCTTGACCTGATCTGGAAGCACGAACGGAAACGGACGTCGACCGCCTCCCTTGTCGATCTTGACGGTCATGATAGAAGGCAGATAGCACACGACTTGATCCGTGCTGCGGATGATCTCTCGCGGAACCCCGTCGAGTATCTCCAACTTCTCGATGGGCCCTGGCGCGTCGGCCAATCGTGTCACCCGCGAAGTCTCCATCTGATCGTCGTAGCGATAGACGAAGGTCCCCGTGTACGAAAGTTGTTGCATCGCCGAATAGATGCGCTGCAGCCACTGCTCCGCCGCCGGTTCGCTCTGAGCGAACGCCGCGCAGTACGGAACCAGCAACGACGCGATCAGCAGCGGCAGGCGATACAGTTTCACTTGCTCTGGACTCCGTGTTCGTCAGCCACCGTACGCAGGTACGACGCTACACCCTGAATGGCGCCCACCGGCGAATAGTTCTGGTGTGCAAAAAGATAATTCTCCACACCTACGGCAACCGGCGTGGTCACCGCCATAACAGAGGTCGCCGGCGGTGTCGATCCGGCGATCTGCTGGGGTTCTGGATCGAGTCCCGGGAGGGCCAGCCATGCGACCAGTGCGATCCCGGCAACGGCGGCTGCGGCGCGAAACGCCAGCCGCGCAACGCGTGTCCGAGGGACTCTGCGTTGAGGGGCAAGAATCGTGGGTTCCGCGGCAAGCTGGCGCGACACCTTCTCTGCCAGTGCCGGAGCAACATGACCGCGGATGGAGTCGCCGATCAGGTGGTAGGTGTCCCAAATGCGACGCAAATCGGCATCGGTCTTAAGGCCGCTGAGCGCGTGGCCCACTTCCGAGTCACTCGCTTCGCCGTCCATCAGTGCAGAAATCCGTTCTTTCATCGCTACCACCTCCTGTCGCCCTGCGTTTCAAGCAGCGGCTTCAGCCGTTCAGCAATTTCCTCCCGCGCGCGGAAAATCCGCGAGCGGACCGTCCCAATCGGGCAGTTCATCGCCACGGCAATCTCCTCGTAGCTCAGTCCTTCAATCTCCCTCAACTGTATGGCCGAGCGCAACTCGTCGGGAAGCCGATCCATAGCGTCGTTCACGGTGCGGGCGATCTGCTTGCTCATGAGCTGATTCTCAGGCGTATTGTTGTCCCTTAACCGGTCGCCAGCGTCGAATTCCTCTGCCTCTTCCGAATCAAATTCGCTCATGGTTGGGGCCCTTCGGCCCAGCGCCATCAGATAATTCTTTGCGGTATTGATGCCGATGCGGTACAGCCATGTATAAAACGCGCTGTCGCCCCGGAAGGACGGAAGCGCCCGGTAAGCCTTGATGAAGGCCTCTTGCGCGACATCCTCCACCTCGGTCTGATCCTTGACGAACCGCGCCAGCAGACGCGACAGCTTGCGCTGGTACTTGGACACCAGCAGCTCGAAGGCGTGCTTATCGCCCCGCTGGGCACGCTCGACCAGCTCCTGGTCCAGCTCCCGGTCACTCATCAACCGCCACCCCGGTCGAAGCCCGTCCCGTCACAGGAGTACCCCAGCGACGGGCGGTCGTGAGTATAACCGGCAGCCCATTGCAACCAGCCTTGCACTAGTGACACACGCAAGCTCAATTAGTTCACTCGCCGTCAGGGTCAATCTTGCCATGCCGCCATCGCAACCACACCCGAAGGCGCCGCCTTTCTTCGCCGCTGGCCCCATCCCGCGGTATTACGACCCATTTGCGCCGCCCTCCGACCCCCGCCAAAGGGACAATGATCAACCATAGTGACACATAGCCGCCCGTGGCGATGCGGGTTTCGTGCCAGTTCCCCCGTCTGTCGAGCCAGGCGCCGCTTCCGCCATCGCGCAGCTCGATTTCCAGTGGCGAATCCGCCCATCGCTGCAGCGCCTCACCGGCGGTCCAA
>Ga0155953_1016_pt1 | contig 124518 bp, 107 predicted proteins | sample RifCSPlowO2_02_FD_107607 | JGI IMG/M metagenome (GOLD analysis project Ga0155953, IMG submission 107607) | Betaproteobacteria bacterium RIFCSPLOWO2_02_FULL_63_19
TGGCGGCTCAACGCTCCGGCGCGCAGGGCTGAAGCGATGGACGCGGGCACACTGTCCACACCCGCTATCCGGGTGACATTCATGGGAGAGCTGCCCTCGATTGTCAGGCGGCGCAGTCTCCAGGTCTCCTTGCCGAAAGATGCGACGGTTGGCGAACTGCTTGAGTCTCTATCCGTGACGTACGGAGAAGTCTTCACATCCCGGGTTTTTTGTGCCCCGGGGAAACTGCACCATACCCTGCTGATATTCGTCGACGGCGAGAATATCAAGGAATGCGGCGGCCTTGCCGCGAAACTGGGCAATGGAGAGGTGGAGGTGATCATGCTGCCGATGTTTGGAGGAGGATAGCCGTGGAAATGACGCAATCGAACTTGCAGACAAGAGTGGTCACAACCGCGTGTGGCCAATGCTACATCGGCTGCGGCATCAAGGTTCGGGTGGAAAACGGCGTGGTCACACACATCGAGGGCAATCCGGACAATCCGCAGAACCGGGGCAAGATGTGCGCCAAGGGCCATGCCGGCTTCATGAACCTGTACAACCCGAACCGGGTCAAGGTTCCGCTGAAGCGGACCAATCCGAAGAAGGGCATCAACGAAGACCCGGGCTGGCAGGAAATCTCCTGGGACGAGGCGATAGACACTGTCGTCACCCAGCTCGAGCGTATCGGTGACAACCCCAAGAAGCTTTGGGTTCAGGCCTGGGACGTCGTCGGCGACAATATGTTCTGGTTGTCGGCGTTTGGCAGCGCATTCGGCTCGACTCACGTCAATGTTGCCTCCTCGGCCACCTGCGGCAAGGTGGTGCACCCGGTGGAGTTCTTCTCCGGCGGCGGGTTCCATCAACAGCCGGATCTGCACTATGCGAACTATTGCATCCTGATCGGAACCCAGTTCGGTATCGCTTCGCGAAGTGCGTTCAACCACCATTTGACCGATATGGCCGATGCAAGGGCGCGGGGCATGAAGCTGGTGGTCATCGATCCGGTGGGAGGCTACGCGGCGAGCAAGGCCAACGAATGGATTCCGATTCGTCCCGGCACCGACGCGGCCCTCGGGCTGAGCATGCTTCACGTGCTGTTGAACGAGTTGGGCCTGTACGACGCGAAGTATTTGGCGAACGGAACCAATGCGCCCTATCTGGTTGGAGCCGATGGACGTTATGTCCGCGACGCCGCGACCAAGAAACCGTTGATCTACGACGCGGCCGACGGCACGGTCAAGACCCACGATGATCCCAACCTGCGCAATCCGGCGATCACGGGGTCCTACGATGCGCAGGGAAGACCGGGCCGCCCGGCTTTCGAGCTGCTTCGTGAGCACGTCGCAAAGTACCCACCGGAAGCGACGGAAAAGTTCAGCACGATTCCTGCCGCAACCGTCAGACGCATCGCGCGCGAGTTCGGCGAGGCCGCACACATCGGCGAGACCATTACCATCGACGGGGTCGAATTGCCTTACAGGCCCGTTTGCGTGGACTGGGCCAGAGGAACGCAGGGCCATAAACATGGTTTCCATAACTGCTGGCCGCTCAAACTGGTAAACATCGTAGTCGGATCCGTGAATGTCCCCGGCGGCATCCTCAGCACCGGCGCAGCGGGCAAGTTCCCGCATCGCTGGTCGCCCGAAGGCGGCATCGACGGCATGCTCGAGCATGGCGGAACGCTCATGCCAATGGCGCATCCGAGCTCTTTCCCGGGGCACACCCCCACAAAGCCGGCGCGGATGGATCTGGCGGAACTTTTTCCGCTGGCCCCGCACTACCACACGCTGATGTCGATTGCCACGGACGACCCTTCGGCTTTCGGCATGACCGAGCAGGACCGAATCGAGGTCTTGATGCACGCTCCGGTGAACTCGGTATTGGGCTCTTTCGGCGACGCGAAGAAAGTCGAGCGGCTCTATCAGTCGTTGAAATTCATCGTCGGCTTTGCGATTGAGATCAACGAGACGACCCATTTCGATGACATCGTTCTGCCGTTCCCGAGTTACCTGGAGCGATGGGATTTCATCTCCGGCATGGGAGCCTTCCTGATTGCGCCCTGCGGCCAGGACGATTTTTACTGGCAGCTGCGCCAACCCGTGGTCGAGCTTCCGCCTGGAATGAGGCAGCCTCAGGAAATCGTTCAGGAAATCGCCGAACGCCTCGGAATCCTGAGCGGCCTGTATCGGCTCCTGAATCACACGTACAAGCTCGAAGGGGAGTATGCGCTCAGGCCGGGCAAGCGCTACCCGATGGCCGAAGTGGTGGACAGGCAGGCACGGGCCTGGTTTGGCGAAGACCATGGCTTGGCCTGGTTCCGGGAGAACGGTGTCATCCGCCATCGCAGAGACGTCGAGGAAGCTTATATTGGTCCGTTCCTCAAAGCCCGGGTGCCGATCTACCTGGAGCACATGATCGACAAAAAACAACAGATGAAGGCCGTGCTTGGGCAGTTGGGGCTGGACTGGGATCTCTCGGATTACCAGCCCATCGGCGACTTCATCCCGTGCCCTTCCTATCACGCGATCCAGAACGGCGAGTACGACCTGATCGCCGTCCACTTCAAGTTCCCGTTCGCCTATGGCGCCTACGGCAACGAGAATCCGTGGGTGAACGAAATCTGCGAACAGACCAACGCCTACCGCATTCTCATCAACGAGGCGGTGGCAAAGGAAAAGGGAATCAGCAACGGCGATACGGTGTGGCTGGAATCACCGGTGCAAAAAGTCCAGGCCGTAGCCAAAGTGACTCAGTGCATCCATCCTCAAGCCGTCGGAGTCGGAGGGCACTTCGGCCACTGGGCGCCGGGTATGCCCATTTCGCGAGGAAAGGGTGTCAACTTCAATGCCCTCTTGCCTACCGACATGGACCATATCGACATGATCTCAACGGCCCTGGATCATTGCGTCCAGGTCAAGGTCTACAAGTAGACGGCTGCCGGCACAGCACGCGGCACGCGTAACGAAAGCGCGCGATCATCGAAATCTGTCCGATCGGCTGCTCGCGTCGCAGCGGACGGGCAGCCTAGATGCAGTAGAAGTCGAGCATGCTCGGAATATAGTCGTTCTGAAGCACTACTTTCTTGCGCTGAATCAGCCAGCCGTTCTCGCGCCGCGCGATTTCGTAGTGCGCGTACCCGAAAAACGTGTGGCTCGTGCGACGACGCGGGAAGAAGACGTGGCTGCTCCAAGTCGAGCGCAAATTCAGCCGCTCGGGCGTGGGCGCCTCCAGCGCGAGCACGGCCGTTACCAGATGGGCGGTGCGTGGCATCGGCGTGGAGGCTGGAGACAACCCTGATCGAATGCGCACGATGCGGTCCTCCAGGCCCTGCCGGTTTGCATAGTATATGTGTGACATCTCGCGCTGCGGATCGGTCGCGAGCGCGCGGTCGCTGGTCCAGGTCGGCACCCAGTATTCGCAATCCAGCGCGAACAGCGCGATCCATTCGTCCCAACGCTGCTCATCCAGGTACACGCCCTCCCGCTGCAGGAGTTCCTCGCCGGCCGCAAGCAATGCACGCGCCTCGCTCATGGATAGGATTCCTTGCCGCAGAGGCCGCATTCGAGAAGTCGCGCCCACTCGCGATACATCGGATGGAAGATCGCCTCGTTCTGCACGTAGTAACTGCCCTGCAGGCTGGATACCGGATTGATTCCGAGGCTGCGTGCCAACGCACTGGCGCCCGGCTCCAGCGTGGTCAATCCGCGGGCATAGCCCTGCAACCATTGCAGGGGCCGCGCGGCATAGCCCGCCTGGCAGTCCTCGTACAACACGGTGTCGTCGGGAGTCGCCAAGCCGCTTGCGTTGAAAAAATCCTCGAACTGGCGCAGCCGCCAGGCGCGCTGTTCGGGCGGCTCGCCGATCGGCGCAAGGCATCTCAACTGCATCTCGGTGCGGTCCACTGCCAGCGGGCGGAATGTGCGCAGGATGAGCGAGGTGGAATCGGCGATCTGGACGTTGGGGAAGAGGACCAGGTTGCGCAGCTTCAGCATCCAGTCGGCACGCAGATCGCCGACGCGCTTGCGGATGTCGCCGATGCTCGGATAGATCGGCCGTTTCTCCACCTCCGCCAGGTTGAGCCAACCCACGGTGTGACCGTGGCAAAACTGAAACATGCCGCCATCCTGAGACAGCCGCTTCGACCAGTCGAACTGTCGGGCGTCCTGGTTTCCCGCCGTGCCGTCGCGGCGCCGTTCCTGGACCGTGAGAAAACTCTTGTGCGTGGAAGTGAGATGGTAGAAATCCACACCGTTGTCCATCTGCAGCTTCCAGTTTCCACGGTAGAAGTAGTTTGCGCGTCCCGGGATGAACTCCATTCCCTGCGGACTCTGCTCCATGGCAAGATCAATGAAGAAACGTATTTCCCCGAGAAAGTCTTCAAGCGGGGGCACCGCTGCCGACAGGCTGCCGAAGACAAGTCCTTTGTAGCGCCCGACGCGCGCAATCGGCAGCAGGTCGTGGTCTTCGGCGTCGAAGGCGGGCGCGTAGCATCCCTGCTTGCCGTCCTTGATGTACACATTGCGCCCGCCGGTGTCATAAGCCCAGCCGTGGTACGCGCACACGTGGTACTTGGCATTGCCACGCTCCCCACGGCACAAGGCGGCTCCCTTGTGTCGGCACACGTTGACGAAGGCCCGCACTTCGCCTTCCAGGTCGCGCGTGACCAGTACCGAGGTGCGGCCAATCCACGCGGTCACGAAATCGTTCGGATGCGCGATCTCCGATTCCAGCGCGAGGAACTGCCAGGTGCGCTCGAAAATGTAACGCTGTTCCATCTCGAACAGTTCGGGATCCGAGAATACCGCGCGGTGCACGCGGAACGCGCCGTTCTCCGGCCGATCGTCTATGTAACTCTTGAGCTGATTGACGTCCAAATCGCGTCCCCGGGTTTCGAGCCATCGCGACGGAGTAAAGCTTCGGTCGATGACGATTGCATGCGATGTTATGGACCGGACCGGCAAAGGTCAATCTCGACGGATGATCGACGGTCTCAAGCCCGTTGCACCGTCGTCATCGATACAGGACGCGTCAGCGGAGGCGCGGCGGGGAGCTTTTTGTATTTTTGTGCAGAATAGGTGCTACTTTCCTCTAGCTCTCACCAGGGAGACATTTCATGGCTGATATGGATGAGCGACTCTGCAACCCCGTTTCGACCGCCGAGTTGGAACGGCGATGGGCTGCGGCCCGGTCGTATATGCGGGACGCGAATATCGAAGCGTTGGTGGTTCAGGGTTCGAACGGTTACGCCGGCACCGCAGGGTACTATCGCTGGCTGACGGGTATGCCATCAGTCAACAGCTATCCGCACACGGCGATTCTGCCACGCGACGCGTTGATGACACTACTGCAGCAGGGTGACCGCGGCGGCGAGAAGATTCTTGATGGGACCGTGCCCGAATTTCGCGGCGTCGGACGGCGTTTGAGCACGCCCAGTTTTCCGGCGATCGAGTATTGCAGCGGATACGACGCCGAAATTGTCGCCGCCGAGATCACCGGGAATCGCTACCGTAATGTTGGGTTGGTTGGCGCGTTTGCGATGTACCACGGGTTTGCCAGCCGGCTGCGCGAGCTCCTGAGCGGGGTGACACTGGTCGATGCGACTCAGGCCGTCGACGACATGAAGGCGATCAAGAGCGAAGAGGACATCGCCTACATCCGCCGCACGGCGGCGATGCAGGACGAAGTCATGAGCAAAGTGGGCAGGCATGTACGGCCGGGGATGCGGGACTTTGAAGTGACCGCGTACGGGCAATACCTCGGGCAGCTTGGCGGAAGCGAGGCGGGATATTTCCTCGCCAACTCGGCTCCGCCCGGAAAACCGACCATGCTGCGGCATCGGCCGTATCAGGGCCGCGTCATCCGCGACGGCGACGTGTTCATGTATCAGGCGGAAAACACCGGTCCAGGCGGGTTTTTCGTGCACTTGGGGAGGATATTCGTCCTCGGCAAGGCGCCCCAGGCACTGGTCGACGCGTTCGGTGCGATGCTCGAAGCGCAGCGATACACGGTCGGCCTGCTCGAGCCCGGGGCGTCGTGCCGCGACATTTTCGCCCAGTACAACGGGTACATGCGCGCACGCGGACTGCCGGAGGAACGCCGCGTCTATTGCCACGGCCAGGGATACGAGGTCGTGGAACGGCCGTTGATCCGCGACGACGAGTCGATGACAATCGCTGCGAACATGAACATAGGCATCCATCCCTCGTTATCGAACGACCGAATGTTCGTGACCGTGTGCGACAATTTTCTTACCCATGCCGACGGGACGGTCGAGCGTCTGCACAAAACGCCGCAAACGATCGTCGAGCTCTAAACCGCGTTGCGGGGTGACAGGACACCCGATTGCACGGCGCCAGACGTCGTGCCCGCCTGGACGGCGCCGCTGGCGCGACCTCCGGCGGGTCCCCTCGCTGCGCTCTCTTCAAAGCGCGATGTTTATGTTCTTCACCTGCGTATAAGAGAGCAGTTCGTCGGCACCCTCCTCCCGTCCTACGCCGGACTGCTTGTAGCCCCCAAAACTGGCACCGGGGAAGTGGGAACTCACGCTGTTGACCCAGATATAGCCCGATTCCAGGCGACTCGCCGCGCGGTGGGCATTCGCGAGGCTGGTGGTCCAGATCGAGCCGGTGAGCCCGTATTCGACGGCATTTACCTGCGTAAACATCTCTTCCTCGTCTTTCCACTTGATCACGCTCAGCACGGGACCGAAGACCTCCTCGTTGGCGATGCGCATGCCCTGATCGACGCCGGTGAACACGGTCGGCTCGACGAACCAGCCGTTCGCCAGCAGCGGATCGTCGGGGACCTTGCCGCCATAGGTCAATTTGGCGCCTTCATTCTTGGCGATTTCGATATAGCCCATGATCTTGTCATGCTGTGCCTTGGAAATGATGGCACCCATGGTGGTTTCCATCTCCGTCGGAATGCCCGGCCTATACCCCTTGATGGTCGCGAGCATGCCTTCGATCACGCGGTCGTAAATGGCCTCGTGTAGGAACAGCCGCGAGGTTGACCCGCAGGACTGGCCGCACCAGGTGAAGTTCATGCCGTTTACTGCGCCGGCCATGGCCTTTTCGAGATCCGCGTCCGGATAGATGATGCAGGCGTTCTTGCCGCCGAGCTCCAGCGTCACGTGCTTGAGGCGGTCCGCGCCGGCCTTCATGATTGCCCTGCCGGTGGGCACGCTGCCGATAAGCGAAACACGCGGCACCAGCGGGTGCGTGACCAGGGCCTCGCTGCCCTTGCGGCCGGCCGTGACGATATTGATCACACCGGGCGGCATGATGCCGTCGATCAGCTCCATCATCCGGTAGGCCGAGAGCGGCGCCTGATAGGGCGGCTTCATGATCACCGTATTTCCGGCGGCCAGCGCCGGCCCCATTTTGCCCGCGGTAAACATGATGGGGTGGTTATACGCGACGATGCGGCCGACGACACCGTAGGGTTCACGCACCGACAGGTTTACGACGCCCTCGCCCATCGGAATGGTCTCGCCCTTGGCTTCAGTGACCAGACCCGCATAAAACTCGATCTGCATGGCTGCGACCACGGCGTCTTTGAGCATTTCGCGGATCGGGTTGCCACAATTGGCCGCGTCGAGCATCGCCAGTTCCTCGGCGTTGGCGCGCAGCACTGCAGCCACCTTCTTCATCAGTGCAGCGCGCTCCAACGGCTTCATCCTGCGCCACGCCTGGAAGCCCTTGTGCGCCGCTTTCACCGCCGCGTCGACGTCGGCCGCGTTTGCCTCGGCGGCTGGCCCAAGCGGCTCGCCGGTCGCCGGATTCGATGTGTCGAGATGACCGCCCTGTGGTTTCTGCCACTTGCCGTCGTAATACAGATCACGGTGCTTGGGTAGAATCGGCTCGAGCTTGGCTTTGACCTTTGCAAGCTCATTCATCGTATTCATGTCGTCTCCAGTTTTCGAACAACCATCTTACCTGTCCGGCCGCGGCCTTGCCCCGAGGGCGACAGTGCGTCCGTACGGGCGGCCATCGCTGGCCGTAGTCAGCGCACGGCGGTCTGCGCCGATTGCGGCTGTGTTTCAATGCGTAGCGCACTCTTTTCCATGCGCCGGCGTTGTTCGGCCCAAAGAGTTTCGAGTGCGGCGACGTCACATGCCCGGTCTTCACTGCGTCGCTTTTCCATGGCGCGCCAAAGTCGGTTTCGCACTTCGTAGCGCATCGGTTGCGGGAGGCCGAACAAGATATCCACCATCGCCCGGCTCACCTCGGGGTTCCAGACGCGCTCGTATTCCTCGCGCGCCGCGCCCAGTGTGTAAAGCGCCGGAAGCTCCGCGGTCCGACGCGACTTACGCAGCCTTGCCGTGGCTACCTCGTCCAACTGCCCGTTTCTTGTCACCACGCCGTAGTCGCGCTCGGCGCCGGCCGCGGTGACGAAGCCGTTAAGTACGTCGTCGAGGACTTTCGTCGCATCGCGCTCAAGCGGGTCTCCGTAACCTCCGCCGCCGGCGGTCGATAGACGAATTACGTCGCCTACCGATGCGCGCAGCGCATCGGCCTTGTGCACCTGTTCGAAATGATCGTCGCCGGCGCGCTTGACCTCGATGCGCCCGAACGCGCCGCAGGCTCCGCCATGCAACCCCCACGGCTGGAACCGCAGTCGTTCCATGCCTCGGGCGATAATGACGCAATCCGGCGCAAGGACCTCGAACTCGAACACCACGCCGCAGCCGCCGCGGAACTTGCCCGCGCCGGCGGAGTCCGGCCGCAGTCCATAGACAAATACGCGCGTGGAAGACTTGCTTTCGACCGTTTCGAGCGGACTGTTGCGCAGATTGGCCAGATCGACGACGTCGCGCGCATGCAGGCCGTCGGCCTGTGAGCCGCCGCCTGTGCCGCCCGAGAGCGGCTCGAGCACGTTGACCTCGATGCCGCGCCCGGTCGCGCTCGGTTCGGCGAATACCACGGGCACGATGGTTCCGGAACCAGCTGCAGGAACGACATCCGGAAGAGCTTGCGCGAGCGCCCCCATCACCGCGTCCTGAAGGCGCACCCCCATGGTTGTCCGCAGGCCGATCGCCGCGGGGAAGACGCAATTGACGACCGATCCTGCCGGAGCGGTCACTGAGACCGGCCGCATCATCCCGGAATTGAGCGGGATGCCCGGGTCCATGGTGGCAAACAACGACATCAGCTTGTAGATCAGCCAGGGATGCGGCTTACCCGCGCTGTACAGGTTGAACGCCGCCTTCAACTGCGGGTCGGTGCCGGTGAAATCCAGGTGCATCGATTCGCTTTCGACCGTCACGGCAACCTGCAAGCGCACGGGGACCTCGCTGGCGACGTCGTCATCGAGGTAGTCGTGGAAGTGGTAGGTTCCGGGCCGGATGCTTCGGATCTGCTTGCGCACGCGGTCTTCACTGTAGTCAAGGCAGTCTCGCATGGCCGAGAGAAACGTGTCGCTGCCGTAGCGTTCGATCAATTCGTGCACACGGCGTTCGCCAACCCGCAGCGCCGTGATCATGGCGCGCAGGTCGCCCCAGTTGTCGGCCGGGACACGAACGTTGTTCATCATCAGCTTGAGCACGTCCTCGTTCAGCACGTCCTTCTTGTAGAGCTTGATCGGCGGAATCCGGATACCTTCCTGGAATACCTCGTAGTTTGCCGGGGTGAGGCTACCCGCCACATTGCCGCCGACGTCGGTCGAATGAACATAGGCGAAAGTGAAACACACCAGCCTGCCGTCGTGAAAGACCGGCCGGAATACGTTCACGTCCGGCAGATGCGACGACATGGCACCCGACGTGTACGGATCGTTGGTCACGACGATATCCCCCTCGTCGTAGTGATCGAATGCACCGAACGCATCCGACATGTCCAGATTGACGAAGGTGGTAATACCTATGCCGAGGGGATAACCGAAGATTTCCCCTTCAGGCGTCACCAGCGCCACGCCCAGGTCAGCGGTCTCGTTGACGAAGGCGGTGTACCCGGTACGCTGAACTGAATAACCCATCTCCTCCGCGACCGATCGGAAACGTTGCATCAGCATCTCGAGGATGACCGGATTCGTGCGCATGGTTCAATTCCTCCGGGTAAGCATGAGCACGCCATGCTCGTCGGTAACGGCGACAAAGCCGGGCGCGACCACCGTCGTGGTGTCAAATTGTTCGATGATGCTGGGGCCCTCCACCTGGTGCCCCGCGGCAAGGTGTGAGCGCTCGTACAGTTGCGCCAGGTGTCGTTTGCCGCGATACCAGATCTCGCGCGTGCCCTTCGAAATCGGCGTCCCCTCGGACGGCCGCAGAACCTGGAGTGCGAGCGGCGGTGTCCTGCCGGTGATGCGCACGCGCAGGTTTACCAGATCAATGCGCGCGCTTCGGTCGCTGTTGCGGTACAGGGCTTCGTAAGTGTCGTGGAATTTCCCTGCGATTCGTTCGATCGCGAGTGTCTCAGGATCTTCAGGCAGTTCTACCTCGATATCGAAGGCTTGACCGTAGTAACGGGCGTCAACCGAACGTCGGATGATCACGTCGTCTATTACAGGGTTCTCACCGGCGAGCCAGGCGCGGCCGGCGGACTCGAGCTCGGCAAAGCCGTCTCGGATCGCTTCAGCGGGAGTCTGAGCAAGGTCGCCGCGCAGGCTCTTGATGTAGTCGTTCTTCACGTCCGCGATGGCCGCCCCGAGGGCACATATCGTGCCCGGCGATGGCGGGATGATGATGCGTGGAATGATGATTTCCTCGGCGAGCAGGCAGGCGTGCGTGGCTCCGGCGCCGCCAAAGGGAATGAGTCCGAAATCGCGCGGATCCACGCCGCGCTTGGTCATCATCGGCAGCAATGCGGTGATCATGTTCGCCGTGGCGATATCGAGGATTGCTTCGGCCGCCTCCTGCAGGCTTACGTTGAGCTGCGCCGCGACTGTGCCGATGGCTTTCTCCGCGAGGCGGCGATCGAGCGTCATCGCACCGCCGACAAAATTGTCCGGGTTGAGGTAGCCGCATACGACATACGCATCGGTCACCGTTGGCTCGGTGCCTCCCTTGCCGTAACACGCCGGCCCCGGCGCTGCGCCGGCGCTTTTCGGACCGACCTTGAGCAGTCCGATCGGATCGAACCAGGCAATCGAACCGCCGCCCGCACCGACCGCAAACACGTCCACCGAGGGCATTACCAGGGGGTAGTGCCCGACCTTGGCTTCGGTGGAATGAACCGGCTCACCGTTGCGGATCAGCGAGACGTCGGCACTCGTGCCGCCGATATCTATGGTTACCGCCTCGCGCACGCCGCACAGGCGGGCAATGTAGGCCGCTCCGACTACGCCGGAGGCGGGACCCGACAGCAAGGTTCTTACCGGCTTGTCCTCCGCCGTTGACGCCGACATCACGCCGCCATTGGATTGCGTAATGTAGAGCTTGGTGTGCATGCCGATCGCCGCTGCGTCTCGTTGCAGGGCGCGCAGATAACGCGACATGATGGGCTGCACATAGGCATTGAGGACTGCCACCATCGCACGCTCGTACTCGCGGATCTCCGGCCACAGTTCGGTAGAAATCGAGATGTGCCGTCCCGGGAACAATTCCGCCAGCGTTGCCGCCGCCTGCGTTTCGTGCTCGCGGGCGACATAAGCGTTCAACAAGCAGACCGCGAGGCTTTCGACTTGCGACGACTCGAGGGACTGCAGCCGCGTGCGCAGGACCGTGATGTCGAGAGGTTCTATTTCCAGACCGCTCTTGTCTGTGCGCTCCGGGACCTCGATGACGCGACGCCGCGGCAACAAGTCGGGCGGCGAGGCGGCGCGCAGATTGAAATGATCGTGCTTGGCGAGACGCGCGATTTCGAGAATGTCTCGATTCCCCGCGCTGACGACGAGCACCACGTTCGCGCCACGATGCTCCAGGATGGCATTGAGCGCTATCGTGGTGCCGTGGACGAAGCCATCGATCGCCGCCGGCGTTTCGCCGAGCTTGTTCATCAACTCGACGGTCCCCTGAGCGACCGCGCGGGAGGGCCCATCGGGCGTGCTGGGCACTTTGTGCGTATAAATGCCGCGCCCGCCGCGTTCAATCAGGGTCAGATCAGTGAACGTGCCACCGATGTCGATGCCAAGCTTGTAGCACCGCGCTTCAGTCATTCGGGATTCCGCTGCGAGAGGTCCTGGCCACCGTGCGAGTGTCGAGGCGCTTGCGTCTGGGATTGCCGCGGCCGGTGCTCAGGTTCGCTCGTACAGTCTGCTGCAGTGCGGCTCATCCCGAAAGAGCGAGCGACGTTACGCGCGGTACGGCAAAATGCGCTGACTTGAGGCGCGTCGCATTCCTAGTCGAGATAATTTGTCTGGCGGGCGCTTGTTCGCGCCCGCAGAGCCCTATACAACGGCCGCTCAGCCCAATTGCTTGCGGAGGAACTCGAGAGTCCGCTCGCGGGCGAGCTTGGCCGATTCGGCGTGGAAGCTTCCGCGCTGATCGCAGTTGAAGCCGTGGCCTGCATCGTAGAAATGCGAAATCGCCTCGGGGTGCGCCGCTGCGACCTTCTTCGCCGCTTCCAGCGGAATGGAGTGATCCTTCTCCCCCCAGTGGAACATCACCGCGCATTTTGGCTGCTCGTCGATCTGATTGGGGATGCCGCCGCCGTAATAAGGCACTGCGCAGGCAAGGCCGGGCACCCGTGAAGCGGCCATCCAGGTGGCCGCACCGCCAAAGCAGTAGCCGACAATTCCGACTTTTCCCGCCGCCTTCGCGCTATCGACCGCGGCGGCGATGTCGGCCAGCGTGTTTTCCCACTTCAGGCCCATCATGATCGCGACACCTGCGTCGATGTCGGGCTGCGTGTAGCCAGTTTCGTAGTTGCGCTTGGTACGGTCGAACAGCGCCGGCGCAACCACCAGGTACCCGTCTGCCGCGTAACCGTCGGCGACTGCGCGGATGTGGCTGTTGACCCCGAATATTTCCTGTATGAGCACCAGTCCACCGCGCGGCTTACCCGCAGGTTCGCAACGATACGCGCCGAGAGCATGGCCGTCGGCGGCTTTCAATTCGATCATGGTTCCCATGGGCTGATCCTTCCAGAATTATGAAAAGTGAACAGAAAGGAGCCCAATTCTAACCAATTGGCGGGCCCGCGTGTCCTTATATCGATTCCGATGTTCGCCAGCGGACGTCGAGTAGGCATAATGCCGAAGGTCGGTGGAGCCGACTTCGAATTCATGACCCGAGTATCCAGCACTCGCCATAGCGGGGGTGGCCGAATCAACTGACAGGGACCCGCAAATGTAACGTTGCCGCTTAGAGGACTATCGCGTGGGCATAGTTCGGCAGGATCATGTTCTTGACGTGACGGCCGCGCTGGAAGCGATTCCGGTACAACGCATCATCATAACCGGCACGCCGCCGGCGTGCGTCCGGTCAAACCGGGGGACGTGCTCACCGCCGAGATTCAAGCCGTAGGTCGTTTCGACATCAGGGTCGCCTCTGAGTATGCGGGCTGATACACGACCAGACCGAGGGTAGCCTTCCGCCAGGGGTGATGAGGTACGCCGACGAGCGCTTCGCGCCTTATCTTCTCGCGCATCGATTCGCATTTTGCCGTTGGCTTCGTTTTCCGGGGGACTCGCGTGTAAGCCAGGTTGGCGCGGGCTCCCGCGCGCACTCCCGGGTCCCCGCAAGGGATGCCTGCGGTTCTAATGCGGCACCGCTTTTCTGCTCCGGGTTTGACCGAGGTCAACAAGCATATCGGACTGTCTGGGTGCGGCCGACTGTGTTGCATGTTGCTGCGCAATGAGCGCCCTTTAAGCTTGTATTTTCACGGGAATCTCCCTTATAATCGGAGCCCTTTTGGGCCAGGGCTACCATGGCGTGACGCCGCTCGAAAGTGCGACTCAAGTCTGGCGGCAGGCAGCGCGAGTGCTGCTCCTGCAGGTCGTTCTGGCGATGGCGGCGGCGGCGGTTTCAGTGTTCGTCTGGAATCTGGTCGCCGGTGTCTGGGCGCTGGTCGGAGGCGCGGTGTGCGTGCTGCCTTCCGCGTTGTTTGCGTTCAAGTTGTCGCGGGCGGCGTCGCATTCGGGCCAGGCCTTCGGAATCGCCCTGATTTTGGGCGAATTGATCAAAGTCGTGCTGGTGGTGGCGCTGTTCGCGTTGGTGTACTCCGGCTTTGGAGGGCTGAACGCTGCAGCGATGGTGTTTGGTTTCATTTCCGCGGTACAGGGATATTTTTTGGCTTTTCTGGTTTTCTGACTCAGTCGACATCTATGGCTTCGCCCGAACACGCCCCGAACGCATCCGAGTACATCACCCATCACCTTACGCACCTGAACACCAAGGCGCAGGGTTTCATCGTCGACATGTCGGTGCTGAACATCGACACATTGTTCTGGTCGCTCGCGATGGGATTCATCACCTGTTTTGTCCTGTGGCGCGTTGCGCAGCGCGCGACCGCCGGGGTGCCTGGGCGGTTCCAGGCGGCCATCGAGATGCTGGTCGAGATGGTCAACGATCAGGCCAAGGCTATCGTGCACAGCGCCGAGTCGCGCCTGTTCGTCGCGCCGCTCGCGCTGACCGTGTTTCTTTGGATTACGCTGATGAACGCCCTCGACCTGCTACCGGTCGACCTGCCGCACAAGATCTTCGCCTGGACAGGCTTGGACAGCTTCATTCGTTACAACCGCATCGTGCCGACAGCGGATCTGAACGGCACGTTCGGCATGTCGCTCGGCGTGTTCGTGCTGATGATCTACTACAACATCAAGATCAAGCATCTGGGCGGATTCATTCACGAGCTGTTCTGCGCGCCGTTCGGAAACAAGATCTGGCTCTACCCGTTCAATCTGCTGCTCAATCTGATCGAATTCATAGCAAAGACGGTCTCGCTCGCGATGCGGCTGTTCGGCAACATGTACGCGGGCGAGTTGCTGTTCATGCTGATCGCGCTGTTGGGCGCCACCGCCACTTGGTGGGGCTTCGGCATGCACCTTGTGGCCGGCGCGGCATGGGCGATCTTCCACATTCTGATCATCCTGTTGCAGGCGTTCATCTTCATGATGCTGACGCTGGTCTATATCGGCCAGGCGCATGAAGGCCATTGATTCACCGAAATCCGTTATTCACCATCAACGCTGAAAAGGAGTCGTCATGACTAACATCGCCTACGTTGCTCTGGCTTGCGGGCTGATCATCGGGCTCGGCGCAATTGGGGCCTGTATCGGTATTGGCCTCATGGGCGGGAAGTTCATTGAAGCATCGGCGCGCCAGCCGGAACTCATGAACGCATTGCAGACCAAGATGTTCCTGCTCGTCGGTCTGATCGACGCGGCGTTCCTGATCGGCGTGGGTATCGCGATGATGTTCGCGTTCGCCAACCCGTTCGCGGGTTGAGTCGGACCGGAGCGGACCCGGGTTCGTGGCCGCACCGGCTCCGGCCCACGTAACGTCTACCTCGCGGAGGCACCTATTGTGAACTTGAACGCCACTTTCGTCGCGCAGATGCTCGTGTTCTTCATTCTTGGCTGGTTCACGATGAAATTCATCTGGCCGCCGTTGATGAAAGCGCTGGACGAGCGCGCGAAAAAGATCGCCGACGGCCTGGCTGCGGCCGAAAAAGGCAACGCGGCGCTGAAGGACGCCCTGGTGCGTTTCCAGAAGCTGGAAGCCGAAGCGCGTATTCGTGCTCAGGAAATCGTCTCGCAGAACGAAAAGCGCGGCCTCGAAATCGTCGAAGGAGCGAAGGCCGCCGCCAAGGCCGAGGGCGATCGGCTGATCGCCGCCGCCAAGGCCGAAATTGAAAGCGAGATGCAGCGGGCCAAGGATGCCTTGCGCAGCCAGGTGGCCCTGCTGGCGGTCGCCGGCGCAGAGAAAATACTGCGCCGCGAGGTGAATGCGCAGGTTCACGCGGACCTGCTCGCTCAGCTCCAGCAGGAACTGCGCTAGGTCCATGGCTGAATCGATCACCATCGCTCGGCCCTATGCGGAAGCGGTGTTCGCGCTCGCCGACGGCACGGGCGATCTGGAAAAGTGGTCGCAGGCCCTCGAAGGCATGGCCGCAATCGCCAACAACCCGGACATGCTCGATGCGATGGTCAACCCGCGCCTGACCGCGCATCAGCTCTACGGAATGTTCGCCTCGCTCGTCGGCGATGCGATGTTCGCCGAAAGTCAGAACCTGGTTCGCGTCTTGATCGAGAACCGGCGCTTGTCGCTCATGCCCGAAATCCGGAAACTGTTCGAGGAGCTGAAGAACCAGCGCGAGGGCATGGTCGAGGCGCGGATCACGTCGGCATTTGCGCTCGAAGCTGAAGCGCTCGCGGGTCTGGTGGCGGATCTGGAACAGCGCTTCAAGCGCAGAATTCAACCGGTGGTCGCGGTGGACGCGGAGCTGATTGGCGGCGTCTGCGTTCAGGTAGGCGACGAGGTGATAGACGGCTCGGTCCGCGGCAAACTCGCCTCGATGCTCGCAGCCCTGAAGAGCTAACAGGTTAAAAATTTAGGAAATTACCATGCAACAGCTCAAACCTTCCGAAATCAGCGATCTGATCAAGAGCAAGATCCAGAGCATGGCGCTCGCGGCCGACGTCCGGACGCAGGGAACGGTAGTGTCGGTCACCGACGGCATCTGCCGCGTCCACGGTCTTTCCGACGTCATGGCGGGCGAGATGCTGGAGTTCCCGAAGAACACGTTTGGACTCGCACTCAACCTGGAACGCGACTCGGTTGGCGCCGTGGTTCTGGGCGACTACGAGCACATCACCGAGGGCGACACGGTCAAGTGCACCGGACGCATTCTGGAAGTGCCGGTCGGAGAAGCACTGATTGGCCGGGCGGTTGACGCGCTGGGCAAGCCCATAGACGGCAAGGGTCCCGTCAACGCGAAACAGACCGATGTCATCGAGAAGGTCGCTCCGGGCGTGATTTGGCGTCGCTCGGTTTCGACGCCGGTGCAGACGGGTCTGAAAGCGATCGACTCGATGGTTCCTATCGGGCGCGGCCAGCGTGAGCTGATTATCGGCGACCGTCAGACCGGCAAGACCGCCGTGGCGGTGGACACGATCATCAACCAGAAGGGCAAGGACCTTATCTGCGTCTACGTCGCGATCGGCCAGAAAGCCTCGACGGTCAAGAACGTGGTGCGCATGCTCGAAGAGCACGGCGCGATGGAATACACGATCGTCGTCGCGGCCACGGCTTCGGATTCGGCTGCGATGCAGTACATCGCGCCCTACTCCGGATGCACAATGGGCGAATACTTCCGCGACCGCGGCCAGGACGCGCTGATCATCTACGACGATTTGACCAAGCAGGCCTGGGCCTACCGGCAGATTTCGCTGCTGCTGCGTCGCCCGCCTGGCCGGGAAGCCTATCCGGGCGACGTGTTCTACCTGCACAGCCGTCTTCTCGAGCGCGCGGCGCGCGTGACCGAAGAGTACGTCGAACGTTTCACCAAGGGCGAGGTCAAGGGCAAGACCGGCTCGCTCACCGCGCTGCCGGTGATCGAGACCCAGGCAGGCGACGTGACCGCGTTCGTGCCCACCAACGTGATCTCCATTACCGATGGGCAGATCTTTCTGGAATCCGATCTGTTCAACGCGGGTATCCGTCCCGCCATCAACGCGGGCATCTCGGTATCGCGCGTGGGCGGCGCGGCGCAGACCAAGGTCATCAAGAAGCTGGGCGGCGGCGTGCGCCTGGCGCTGGCGCAATACCGGGAACTCGCGGCTTTCGCGCAGTTCGCGTCCGACCTCGACGAGGCGACGCGCAAGCAGCTCGAACGCGGCCGCATGGTCACCGAGCTCATGAAGCAGCCCCAATACCAGCCGTTGCAGGTGTGGGAAATGGCGCTGACGCTGTTCGCGGTCAACGGCGGCTTCTTCGACGATATCGACGTGAAGAAGGCTCTCGCGGCCGAGCGCTCGATGCGCGACTTCCTGAAAAGCAATTATGCCGATCTGGTCAACCGGATCGAGAGCACCAAGGATCTCGTCAAGGAAGACGAGGCGAAGCTGCTCGATGCGGTCACGGACTGGAAGAAGAATGGGACTTATTGAGCGACGTCCTGCGGATGCGGCCATAAAGCCGCGAATCGGTATGGACCGCCGTTCGGTTTGCCGCAAGTGAGCATGACGGGAAACTAGCAATGCCAGGCTCGAAAGAAATCCGGACCAAGATCAAGAGCGTGCAGAACACGCGCAAGATCACCAAGGCGATGGAAATGGTCGCCGCCTCCAAGATGCGCAAGGCGCAGGACCGCATGCGCAAGACCCGGCCGTACGGCGAGAAGATCCGCAATGTCGCCGCGCATCTGTCCCATGCCAACCCCGAGTACCAGCATCCGTTCCTGGTGACGCGCGACTCGGTCAAGCGCCTGGGCGTTATCGTGGTGACGACGGACAAGGGGTTGTGCGGCGGTCTGAATACCAATGTGCTGCGCCTGGCGCTCGGAAAGATGAAGGAATGGGAGGCCGAGGGCGAGGAATTCGAGGTGTGCTGCATCGGCAACAAGGGCCTGGGCTTCATGCAGCGGCTGCGCGCGAACATCGTATCGCACGTCACTGCACTGGGCGACACGCCTCGCATCGAGCGGCTGATCGGTGCGATGAAGATCATGCTCGACGGTTATGTCGCCGACCGCTTCGACCGACTGGCGATCTTCTACACCCGGTTCATCAACACCATGAAGCAGGAGCCGGTGATGGAGCAGCTGTTGCCGCTCTCGGGCGAACGTCTGGGCGCCCCCGAAGGAAGCTGGGACTACCTCTACGAGCCCGACGCGAAAGCGGTCCTCGACCAGGTACTCACGCGCTACATTGAGGTGCTGATTTACCAGGCGGTGGCCGAGAATCTCGCCTCGGAGCAATCGGCGCGCATGGTCGCGATGAAAGCGGCTTCGGACAACGCCGGCAGCGTCATCGACGAGCTGACTTTGATCTACAACAAGTCGCGCCAGGCAGCGATCACCAAGGAGCTCTCCGAAATCGTCGGTGGCGCCGCCGCGGTCTAACGAATTTGAATTGGATTCTCAGGAAACAACTATGAACCAAGGAACCATTGTTCAGTGCATCGGCGCGGTGATCGACGTCGAATTCGCGCGCGAGGCGATGCCCCACATCTATGACGCGCTCAAGATGGACGATATCGGGCTCACACTGGAAGTGCAGCAGCAGCTCGGCGACGGCGTGGTGCGCACCATTGCGCTGGGATCCACCGACGGCATCAGGCGCGGCATGCAGGTGGTCAATACCGGCGCGCCGATCACGGTGCCCGTCGGGCAGAAGACGCTGGGCCGCATCATGGATGTACTGGGGCGCCCGATCGACGAGGTGGGTCCGATCGGGTCGGAGCAATCCATGTCGATTCACCGCAAGGCCCCGCCGTACGAAGAGCTTGCGCCTTCGCAGGAGTTGCTCGAAACGGGCATCAAGGTGATCGACCTCGTATGCCCTTTCGCCAAAGGCGGCAAGGTCGGCCTGTTCGGCGGTGCGGGCGTGGGCAAAACCGTCAACATGATGGAGTTGATCAACAACATCGCAAAAGCGTACGGTGGCTACTCCGTTTTCGCCGGAGTGGGTGAGCGTACTCGCGAAGGCAACGACTTCTACCACGAGATGAAGGACGCCGGCGTACTGGACAAAGTTGCGCTGGTCTACGGCCAGATGAACGAGCCGCCCGGCAACCGCCTGCGCGTGGGTCTGACCGGCCTCACCATGGCCGAGTACTTCCGTGACGAGGGGCGCGACGTATTGCTTTTCATCGACAACATCTACCGGTTCACGCTGGCCGGCGTGGAAGTGTCGGCGCTGCTTGGTCGGATGCCTTCGGCGGTGGGCTACCAGCCGACGCTCGCGGAGGAAATGGGCCGATTGCAGGAGCGCATTACCTCGACGAAGACCGGCTCGATCACGTCGGTGCAGGCCATCTACGTGCCGGCGGACGACCTCACCGACCCGTCACCCGCGACCACGTTCGGCCATCTGGATGCGACCGTGGTGCTCTCGCGGGACATCGCTTCGCTGGGCATCTACCCGGCGGTGGACCCGCTGGACTCGACGTCGCGCCAGGTAGACCCGCACGTCATCGGCGAAGACCATTACAACACCACGCGTCAGGTCCAGGCGACGCTGCAGCGCTACAAGGAACTGCGCGACATCATCGCGATCCTGGGCATGGACGAGCTCTCCCCCGAAGACAAGCTGGTCGTCGCCCGCGCGCGCAAGATCCAACGCTTCCTGTCGCAACCGTTTACCGTCGCACAGAACTTTACCGGCCAGCCGGGCAAGTACGTTCCGCTCAAGGAGACCATCAAGGGCTTCAAGATGATCGTCAACGGGGAATGCGACCAGCTGCCAGAGCAGGCGTTCTACATGGTAGGGGGCATCGAGGAAGCGTTCGAAAAGGCGAAGACACTGCAATAATCATCGGCTCCCGGCGCTCTTTTCCCCGGTGGGGGATCAAGGGCAAGGGCGAGGAGCGAGGGCATACATGGCAAATACGATTCACGTCGATGTCGTCAGCGCCGAGGAGTCCATTTTCTCCGGCGAGGCGGAGTTTGTCGTGCTTCCGGGCGAAGCCGGCGAACTGGGCATCTACCCCAGGCATACACCGCTCATCACGCGCATCAGGCCTGGCTCGGTGCGCATTAAGGTGGCCGGTCAGGATGCCGAGGAACTAATCTTCGTCAACGGCGGAGTGTTGGAAGTACAGCCGAACGTCGTCACGGTGCTCGCGGATACCGCGATCCGGGGGCACGATCTGGACCAGGCAAAAGCCGAAGCCGCGCACCAGCGAGCGGCCGAAGCGCTGCACAACCGCGGTGCGACGATGGAGTACGCCAAGGCCGCGGCCGAACTGGCCGAAGCTGCCGCTCAACTCGCTGCAATCCGGAAGCTTCGCCAGCGCAAGTAAGAGTAAGTGATTTTGATCCGAAGATGGGGCGGCCTCGGCCGCCTTTTTTCCGGGCAGATCTTAACTGCACGACACACAAGGGATATTGCCGGTAAACATTAGCGCGCTCAGTTACGGACCGTGCCAAAGAGATTTGTTGCGACATCGAAGCGAACCGTGTGAGTGAATTGCCATGACCCAACTGCTCGAAACCATTGAACTGGAAACCGGCAGACAGCCGACGGCCAGCGTCATCTGGCTGCATGGACTGGGCGCCGACGGCCACGATTTCGAGGCAATTGTCCCCGAGCTGGAACTGCCCGCGGTGCCGATCCGCTTCATATTTCCGCATGCACCAATGCAGCCGGTCACGATCAACGCGGGCATGGTCATGCGGGCCTGGTATGACGTGACCGACGCCGCGATCCGTCGCGAGGACGAAGCCGGCGTGCGCGCATCGCAGGCCCGGATCGAGGCGCTGATGGCTCGGGAAAAGGAACGTGGGACCAGGTCGGACCGGCTGCTGCTCGCGGGATTTTCTCAGGGCGGCGCGATCGCGCTGCAAACCGGCCTGCGCCATCGCGAACGGCTTGCCGGGATCATGGCGCTATCGTGCTACCTCCCGCTGGCAGACAGACTCGCGACCGAGGCGCAAGCCGCGAACCGGGACATCCCGATTTTCATGGCTCACGGAACCGAGGACCCGGTTGTCGCGCTGGCGCGGGCCGCGGAGTCCCGCGACCTGCTGCGGCGCGAGGGATACGCGCTCGAATGGCACGACTATCGCATGCCCCATTCGGTGTGCCTCGAGGAGATCCGCGATATCGGCGCCTGGCTGCGCCGTGTTCTTTCCTGATGAGACCGAGAACAGCGCTTAGCGCAGCCGTTACATCAGCTTAACGACAGTCACGATCAGCACGCCCAGCACGAGGTTTGCGAGCACCAGCTTCCTGATCGTGTCAAGCCGCGCCGCCGCCGCCGGCCACTCCTGTGCCTCGACGTGCCGGCGCATCTTCGGGTAACAGCCGTGCGCGATGTATCCGAAGATCACGATCATCACCAACGCGCCGGTGTACATGATATGTATCCCGGGACGCGCCGCCGCGAAGCCTCCATGGGCAAAGACCAGGTGCAAGCCTGTTGCCAGCAACACGACCACCGCTCCCATCACCATCCGAAAGAAGCGCCCGATCGCGGCGCTCATCAACGGCAGGCGCTGCGGCGGGGCCAGTGTCGCGATCGCTGCTGGGCGCAGCGCGAAATGGGCAAACGCCATGCCTCCTATCCAGAGCATCGCGGCGAGCAGGTGCAGCACAAGAGATACGCTCATACTCGTTCTCCGTAGAGCAACAGGCAGCCATTCTGGCAGGAAAGCGCCTTGACCGTGGTGTAGGCTCGATTTTTTGGGCAAACTTGCCGACACGGGCAGCCCGGTGCGAGCGCATCCCTGCCCCTGCGAGGAGACGAGTTATGCAATACCCCCCCTGGCCCAAGACCGCAGTCGTTGGTTCCGGCGCCGTCGGTTGTTATTTCGGCGGCATGCTCGCGCGGGCCGGCGCGCCCGTTACGCTGATCGGTCGTGCGAAGCACGTGGAGGCGTTCAACCGGGATGGGCTGCGCATGGAAACGAACCGATTCCGCGAGACCGTGCCGATTTCGGCTTCAACCGATATCGCCGCCGCGGGCGAGGCACAGCTGGTGCTGTTCTGCGTCAAGAGCATCGATAGTGAACCCGTCGCGAAATCGCTCGCGCCGCATCTGGCGCCCGATGCGCTTATTCTCGACCTGCAAAACGGCGTAGACAACGTCCCGCGCATCTGCAGTCAGGTTCGCAACCCGGTGATTGCGGCCGTGGTGTACGTCGCGTGCGAAATGATCGGCGCCGGCTGCGTGAAGCACCATGGCCGCGGCGATCTCGTCATCGGCTCGATCGACACCGGCGACGGACGTGCATTGCCTGCGCGTGAACAGCTTGATGAACTCGCCGGACAGCTCGCGCGGGCCGATATTCCATGTGTGATATCGGACAACATCGAAGGCGATCTGTGGCTCAAGTTCCTCATCAACTGTGCCTACAACGCGGTCTCCGCACTGGGCCGCTCACGTTACGCGCGCATGACTGCCATTGGCGAATCGCACAGGGTGATGGAAGACGCTGTACGGGAAGTGCTCGCTGTCGCGCACGCAAGCGGTGTTCGCATGCCCGCGGGCGATTCCCTCCGAACAGCGATGAAGCTCGCGGACGCGATGCCGCAGCAACTGTCGTCGATGGCGCAGGACCTCGATCGCGGCAAGCGCACCGAAATTGACGATTTGAACGGGGCCGTCGTGCGGCGCGGTGAAGCCCTTGGAATACCCACGCCGGTCAACAGGACTCTGCATGGGCTCGTGAAACTGCTGGAAAGCGGGAAATCTGGCGAAGGCGGTCTTCGAGCGGCTGAAAGCGACGGCACATAGAAGGATTTGGTTTCTTTGGCTTAGGAGCAGGTACCATGATCTCGGTCGAACGAATTGACCATGTTGGCATACGCGTCACGGACCAGACTCGGGCGCTTGCGTTTTACGAAGTGCTTGGTTTCAGACTCGAGCACCAGGTTGAGTTCGACGCCGTCGCAATCATCAAGAATGCCGCCGGCGTGGAACTGAACCTTATTCTCAACGGCGTGGATCGCACCGGCGGCAAGAATATTCTGATGGACGTGCCGGACAAGCATCCGGGTCTCACGCATGTCGCCTTCCGCGTCCCGGACATCAACGCGACCGTCGCTGCCCTGAGGGAGCACGACATCCGGATCACGCAGGGCCCAGTGACGTTTGGCGACGGCCACGTGTCGGTCTTCGTGCGCGACCCGGACCGCAACGTAGTGGAATTGCGCGCGCGTCTCGATGTCGAGGAGGCTGCCCGGATCGAAGGTCTGGTTTTCTACGATCCCAAAGCTTAGGGCGGATGCAAGTTTACCAAGGGCCGGATTCGGAGAGGGGCCGGACAGGTAGCCTCTCAGGATTTCATCTGGGCGACTTGCAGCGCAAGCTGCTGCATGCGCTCCGCGATGGACTTCAGCAGTGACGCGCCGAACGCAGGCTTGGCCCTGACGAGTTCCAGAAAATCGTTGCGGTCGATCGCGAGCAGACTGCAGTCGGTTTCGGCCGCCGCGCTGGCCGCGCGCGCGGCACGGTCGACCAGCGCCATCTCGCCGAATATCGCGCCGGGTCCTACGCGCTCGACGACGCGCTCGCCAACGGAAATGGCGACGCGGCCCTCTACCACGACATACATGAACGCGCCTGCGGCGCCGGCGGTCATGATGACCTTGCCGGCAGGGAACTCGGTGGGGTCCTGCCGGGCAAGTTGACTGCGCAGCCCAGCAAGCATTTTCTTGTCAAGCGCGTCGCTGCGTTCCACCGGTGTTCCCTTTGCCGCGCCACCCGGGCCGACTTGCGCAAGGCTCCGTCGAAGCCGCTGCACCATGATGCTCATGAGCATCAGCGCGAATTCAGGCGTCTTTTGCAGTGCTGCATGAAACTGCTTTTCGTCCAGGGACAGTACCCGGCAGTCGGTCTTGGCCAGAGCCGTCGCGGTTCTCGGCAATCCTGCTATGACGGCCAACTCGCCGAAGATCTCACCCTTTTTGACCACCCCGAAAAACCCGTTCCGGATCATCAGGCCGACTTCACCCTCGAGCAGCAGGTACATCCTCGCGCTCTTTGCGAACAGACCTCCCGGCTTCTCGTTTTCCACAAAGATCGGTTTGCCGCCCGGCTTTTCCTCTACCGTTCCGCAAGAGCGGAAAAAAGCCAGCGCGAGCGCCGGTTGATAGAGGGGGCTTTGCGCCGTCGGGCCTTGAACGACCGCGCGCGCTGCGGCCTTATTGCCCGGTTCTGATGCCTTCGAGAAATCGAGTTCGTCCATACGAGTGAATATTCTAATCCCCAATTAAGGCACCGGCACACACCTTCGTGACGTTCCCCGGTTGAGCGTCCAGCGAAAGGACGCCGGGGTTAGTATTCGGCTCCAACCGCTGCTTACCGGCCGCTTCATGCTCAGTTACCGACACGGCTTCCATGCAGGAATGCACGCCGACGTGCTCAAGCACGTCATCCTGGTGCATTTGCTGCGCTATCTCGTCCGGAAGGACAAAGCGCTGTGGTTCGTGGACACGCACGCAGGTGCGGCGGTCTACACGCTCGACGCGGGCTATGCAACCAAGAACGCCGAATTTGAAACCGGAATCGGCCGCCTGTGGGCGCGCAAGGACGTGCCGATCCCGGTCGCCGAATATGTCGCGGAAGTGCGTGCGCTCAACGCCGGCAACGTGCTGCGGCGCTACCCGGGATCGCCGCAGCTTGCAACGCAGATTCTGCGTCGGCAAGACCGTCTGCGCATGTTTGAACTGCACAGTACCGAAATTCGGCTGCTGCAAGACTACTTCCGTGGCCAGGCGCCGCGCGTGATGGCCCAGGGCGGCGACGGCTTTGCGGGTCTGAAGTCCGTTCTACCGCCGCCCTCGCGCCGCGGCCTGGTACTCATCGACCCGACCTACGAGGATAAAGGCGACTACAAGCGTGTTGTCGGCGCGCTGCGCGAAGCGCTGAAACGCTTCGGCACCGGTGTCTATGCGGTCTGGTATCCCAAGGTACAGCGCCAGGAATCGCGCCGCTTTCCGGAGTTGCTCAAGCGTTTGCAGCAGAACGATTGGCTCCACGTCACGCTCGACGTAAAGAAACCGGTCGCCGGCGGGCTCGGGTTGCACGGCAGCGGCATGTTCGTACTGAATCCGCCGTGGACCCTGCCCGACGCCCTGCGCGCGGCGATGCCGTACCTTGTCCAGGTGCTCGGGCAGGACGAGACGGCACGCTACGACCTGGAATTCCGGCTCGAATGAATTCGTCTGCAGGCACCGGGATGTCACGATTACCGATGCTTCTGCGCGAGGACACGCGCATCGGATCGGCGACTCAAGGTACGATGTACACTATCCATGGTCGCCGGCAACGTGCATGCCCAAGGAGAAGCAAGAATGGAAATCAGCTCCGAGTACCTGGCCGATCTGCTGATCGGCATCGCCAAGGCGCAGACCGCCGTGATCGACGCCATGGAGCGCGCGAATCCCGGTTTTCGCAATACCCACGCAGTGCCGCTGCTGCAGATCGCCGCAAACATGCGCGCCGGTGATCCGCGCCTTATCGATCTGCCTTCACGCGTGCTGCTGCGCATGCAGGGCCGAGTCGCCCTGGACAACAAAGCCGTCCGGGCCGATCTCGAACGCCTGAGCAATCCCCAGCCGGCAACGGCGCGCGACGCGTCAGCCGCGACCGCGCCGGCGGCACCCGCCGCCGGCGGAGAGAACCTCGACTTCAGCGCCAACCCCTGAGCGTCGTCGCGCCGGATGGGCCGCAGTCCGTGGGCGGGTCTTTAGCTGCACGACGCGGACGCAAGCCCGAGGTGCGGGCAGTCTCGAACGTCGCTTGGCGTCAACAGATCTATGCCGGTCCCGTTAAGCAAGCCGAAACGCAGCCCGATCGGATGTCGCCGGAGTGCCCAATTCGAATGACGCGGTTCGGCAAGGTCGGCTATTCTTAGCGCACGCCGACCGTCCAAAAGCCTCGTCCCATGAGCCACAAACACGAAAACCTTATTCAAGCGATTTTTCGCGATCCCATCAGCGCCAATATTCACTGGCGTGAGGTGGAATCACTCCTGCGTCATCTTGACGCCGCAATCGAAGAGCTCTCCGGGGCACGCCTTCGCGTGAAGCTGAACGGCTACGAGGACGTGTTGCACCGACCGCATCACAGCAACACGCTGGGTCGCCAGGATGTAAAGAATCTGCGGGAGTTCCTGGGACGCGCGCGCGTGACGCCGTCGCTTTACGAAGCGATGAAGGACAAAGCGAAGGGGAGATAAGCCATCTCCCCCCGCGTTGTGTTGCGCGCGGAGGCGCTCCGGAACCTGCCCGCTTTCATGCCGTGCCCTCCTTCGCCCCCGGATGCCGTTTTCGGCTTGTATAGGGAAACCATGCAGCCAAAGAGCTTTCCATGTATTTGAATGGAAACGACTATATCGAGGCGTCCGCGCGCAGCCGCATAAAAAAAATATACTTAGGTCCGATCTAGCCCCGTCGCCTGCAGCTGTCCGACGGCATATCTAATTAATTAAACATCTGAAAACAAAGGACAATGACTTCCGGCCGTGTAACTGGCACGGTCGATGCTCTGAAATCATCGAGAAGTCTGTTTATCGATGGTCTACGGAGAACATCATGGTTGACCCCAAGAGAATCCTGGTAGTTGACGACGACCCGGTGGTAACCAAAAGCTTTGACCGGGTTCTATCGAACAAGGGCTACGCGGTAATCACCGCCGCCAACGCAGAGGAAGCGCTCACCAAGCTCAGCGCTGAAGCCTACGATCTCGTGTTTGCCGACATTCGGATGCCCGGAATGAGCGGTATCGAAATGGCGGAGCGCGTTAAGGCGAGCCAACCTTGGCTTCCGGTGGTCATCGTCACCGGCTACGGATCGGGCGACAACGAAGCGCGTGCCGCAGCCGCCGGCGTGTCGGATTTTCTGCACAAACCGGTTTCACCCGAAGTCATCGAGGGCACGACCGAGAAGACGCTCGCTGCCGCGGAAACTGCGGTCGCACCTGCAGAGACACCGGCGCCGGCGCAAGCAAAGCGCGAATCCAGACTGAAGAACATCGCGTTGTTCCTCGTCGCGCCCTTCATCGGACTGGCCTATCTGCTCGTGTTCCCGTTCGTCGGTTTGGGAATGATCGCGGTGGTCGCCGCCAAGGCCGCGATGAAAAACGACAAGATTCGCCCCATCGCATCCCTGATCGCGGCACCGTTCATCACGATCGCTTTCGTGACGATCGGACCAATCGTCGGGCTGGGAGCCCTGGCCTGGCTGGCCGGACGGAAGATTCTGAAGGTGTGACGTAAGTGCATCAGGTTCGCCGCGGCACGAAATTCTAACTTTCTGCCAGGCGATCCGGACACCACGTGCCGAGCGTACAAGCGGGCTCCGAGAAGAGCCCGCTTCGCATGTCTGGGGGGGCGCGGCTCGCGCCGGCGCGCCGAGGTTTCCAGGGCCTGTGGGCCGACTTTGCGCGATGCGTTAGTTCATAAGGTCAGCTATATTTCCCGCGGACGAATTCCGGGAGCAATGACCGCATGGATCTCAATGAGTTCATCACCAAATTGGACAAGGCCGGCGATCTGGTCAGGATCAGGCAGCCGTTGTCGTCGAGGTACGATATCTCCGCGGTGCTCGAGCTGGCGGACAAGACGACCGGGCAGGCGGTAGTGTTCGAGCGGGTTCGCGGCTACGGCACGCCCATCGCGGGAAATCTGCTGTCCAGGCGACGCCGACTGGCCTTGGCGCTGGGAGTCAAGGAACGGGATTTGCTGAAGGAATACTCGAAGCGGGCAAAGCGCCGGATCAAGCCTCGAACTGTCTCCGAGGGTCCCGTCACGCAAAGGATTGTTACGCGCAACCTCGACATCCTGAAGGTGGTGCCTGCCCTGACGCATCGCGAACGCGACGCGGGCCCGTACTTCACGTCCGCGGTCACGATTGCGAAGGATCCGGAATCCGGCGCGACCGGAATGGGCATCTACCGAATCCAGATCAGGGGGCGCAACAAAGTCAGTCTGAATTTCCAGAACCCGCCGCTGACGCACTTTCTGCGCAACGCCGAAACCCTGCGCAGGGAACTGGAGGTCGCCGTTGTCGTCGGCATCGATCCTCTGAGTTTCATCGCGTCGGTGTTTCCCTCGCCGCCTGGCACCGACAGGTTTGAAATTGCGGGCGGTTTGAGAGGTAAGCCGGTGGAACTGGTGGGATGTAAGACCATCGACGTGAAGGTGCCTGCTCACGCGGAGTTCGTGCTCGAGGGAAAAGTGCTTCCCGGGGTCAGGGTCAGCGAGGGCCCATTTGGCGAGTCGTGGGGAACCTACAGGAGCGGCAGCAACCCGATTGCCAAGGTGATTGCGATTATGAGCAGGGAAAGGCCGATCTATCATGCGCTGCTTCCATTCTCCGGAGAGGAGACGACGCTCATGGGCTTGTCGTTGGAAGCGGCATTGATCGGATCGCTGCGAGCGGCGCATCCGGGAGTGATCTCGGTCGCGAGCGATCGCTTCAACCGGTCCAATCTGATTGTGCAAATGAAAAAACGAAGCGACGACGAGCCGTGCGAAGTGCTGAGACGAGTGCTGTCGGCGGCGCACATCGTCAAGACCGCCGTGGTGGTCGACGACGATATTGACCCCGAGGACCCCTATTCGGTCGGTTTTGCCATTTCCACGCGCTTTCAGCCCAACAGAGGCGCTCTGGTGCTCGACGGGCTTTCGGCTACCTCGCTCGATCCCTCCGCCACGGTTGGCAAGACTGGGACAGTGACGTCCAAGCTCGGAATCGACGCCACCCGACCGCTGTCGGCGCCGAAGCGCGAGTTCGAAATGGTTCGGATATCGGAAGAACTCAAGGCAAAGGCCAAGACTTTCGAGCGCTATTTGAAGCGCTGAGCGCCAGTCACTCCGAGGTCCGGGCTCGCGCTCGGCCGGCGGATCCGCGGCGAAGAGCCATCGCACGCGGCCAGGCTTGCGATGGCGGGCTCACGACGCAGCCGCAGCAGGAAACCGGTGGCGGCTCTCACGACAAACCGGCACACTCGCGCTGTGACTCGCTCGCTTTTGCACTGACATGGACGCCGCCAGTTTCGCGCGCCTGATCGCGTTGTCGGCAATCTGGGGCGGCTCGTACCTATTCATGCGCATCGCCGCACCGGTCCTCGGCGCGGTTGTCCTGACCGCGTTGCGGGTCTTTTTTGCCGCACTGTTCCTGCTGATCGTGGGAATGGTGCTACGCAAGCGACTCGAGGCGCACAAGCACTGGAAACCATTCCTGATCCTGGGCCTGTTCAATTCCGCGCTGCCGTTCGTGCTGCTCGGCTTTGCGGCGAAGACGCTGTCGGCATCCGTGCTGTCGATCCTGAACGCGACCGCGCCGCTCTGGGGAGCCATCATCGGCGCGGTGTGGATGCGCCAGATCCCCTCGCTTCGCACCGTATGCGGACTGCTGTTGGGGGTGGCTGGCGTGGGCGTGCTTGTGGGCGGCGATCGCCTGTCCGTGCAGCCGGGGGCGCTCGAAGCGATCGCGGCGGCGCTGCTGGCCGCGTTTTCCTACAGCATTGCGACCCATTATGCGAAGACGGTGAAAGGGGTCGAACCGTTCGCCAATGCGCACGGAAGCATGTGGGCCGCGACAATCCTGGTCGCACCGGCGACAGTGTTCTCGTCGATGAATGCCTCACCGGGCCCGGGTGCACTGGCGGCGGCGTTGACCTTGGGCATCGTATGCAGCGGGTTCGGTTATCTGCTGTTCTTTCGACTGGTCAAAGATGTCGGCGCCACCTCCACGCTGACGGTGACTTTTCTGATTCCGGTGTTCGGCGTGCTGTGGGGAACCCTGTTTCTCGCTGAAGCGGTGCGCTGGAACACGATCGCCGGCGCCGCGATCATCATCGTCGGCACGGGGCTCGTGACCAACTTCAATCCGCGCGCGTTGATGCGTCGAAGAGCGACCGGGAACTCGTAGCGTCGCAAGACAGAAGCGGGATTCCCGCGCGCAGGGCCGGCGTGCCCGATAAGACGTCAATGGCCCCGAAATTTCGGCGTGCGCTTGGCGTTCATCGCGGCCAGGCCCTCGGCAAGTTCGGCCGAGCCCAGACTCTCGCGGTTGCGCGCGCCAATCGCAGCGGCATCGTACCTTCCCTGAGCGATCAGGTTGAGGTGATGTTTCATGCCTGCCAGAGCCTGCGGCGCATTGCATTCGATGATGCGTGCCAGCTCGTCGGTGCGGGCCTGCAAGGCTTCGGGTTCGACCAGTTCATCGAGGAATCCGACGCGCAGCATTTCGTCGCATGGCATCGGTTCACCAACGAGAAACAGCTTCTTCGACGCCGCGAGCCCCAGACGCTCGACGTAGCGACGCATGCCACCCGCGTAATAATGCAGCCCGATCTTTGCCGCCGGCATGATCATTCGGGTGCCGGTGACACCGATGCGAAAATCACAAGCGAGCGCCAGGTCGATGCCGCCGCCGTAGACGCTGCCGTTCAGCGCGCAGATGGTCGGCACGCGAAGGGCCTCGAGTTGATCGATGACCTGTTCCAGGGTCGCCTCGTCGGAACTGGGCATGGTTATCATGTCCTGCAGCGAGCTGATGGTGTAGCCCGAACAGAAGCTTTTTGCGCCCGTGCCGGTAACAACCGCGACGCGGACCCCCCGAACCGAATCGATGCGCTGCAGGTGCGCGCGCAGCGTGTTCAGGTCGCCCGGGTCGAGCCGGTTGTGTTCGGCCGGCCGGTTCAGTCGTATGGTTGCGCGCGCGCCGTCGCCGTCCATGGTGAGGATCGGCGCGGAATGTGAAGCGGTGTCTGTCTTGTTCATGCCGGTCGTTGAAAGGATGGCGCAAAATTCGCTGCGAATTCGATGATAATGAATTGCATGGCGTATGGTAAATTAAGCGCGCAATGCATGACGGGCATCATGCTTCTGCCGGGCGCCTCGATACCTCGATCGGACGCCACGTTCGCCTCGAGGGTGAACGCGAAATGCTGAACTGCGGCAGGTTCGCTCGCGACATCGCCGCCGCCCGCCCAATCGATAATTTGGAACACTCATGCCAGGACCCCTTTCCCACATACGCGTACTTGACCTTTCCCGGGTCCTTGCAGGCCCCTGGGCCGGACAGAATCTCGCCGACCTCGGCGCCGAAGTGATCAAGGTAGAGCGCCCGAACGCGGGCGACGATTCGCGCGCATTCGGCCCGCCCTGGATGAAGGACCCCTCCGGCCGCGACACGACCGAATCGGCATATTTCATGTCGGCGAACCGTGGTAAAAAATCGATTACCGTGAATCTCACACATCCCGAAGGACAGCGCGTGGTGCGGGAACTTGCGTTGAAATGCGACGTCCTGATTGAGAACTACAAGGTCGGAGATTTGGCGCGCTACCGATTGGGTTACGAGGACCTTGCGGCGGTACATCCGCGATTGGTCTATTGTTCGGTAACCGGTTTTGGGCAGACGGGGCCGTGCCGCGAGCGTCCGGGGTACGATTTCATGGCTCAAGGGATGGGTGGGCTGATGAGCATTTCGGGCGAGCCTGATGAGGTGCCCGGCGGCGGCCCCATGCGGACAGGTGTGCCTGTCATCGACATCTTCGCAGGCATGTATGCGAGCGTTGCGATCTGTGCCGCGGTCGCGCACCAGGCAAGGACTGGCATGGGTCAGCATGTGGATGTCGCGCTGTTCGATTCCTGCCTCGCATTGCTCGCGAATCAAGGCCAAACCTACTTTGCGACCGGCGAAAACCCCAGGCGTATCGGGAATACCCACCCGACGATCGTGCCTTACCAGGTATTCGGTACCGCAGACGGGGCCATGATACTGGCCTGTGGCAACGACAACCTGTACGGAAAGTTCTGCGCGGTCGCGGGTTGCGAGGAGTTCGCCAAGGATCCACGCTTTGCGAGAAACGGAGGTCGGGTCAAGAACCGCAACACGCTTGTGCCGTTGCTCGCGGAAATCTTCCGCACTCGCACGACACAGGACTGGGTGAGCGCGCTCGACGCGGCCGGCGTTCCGTGCGGACCGATCAACACTTTGGCGCAGGCGTACGCGGAGCCCCAGACCGAAGCGCGCGGGATGAAAGTGAAGCTGAACCACCCGGTCGCGGGTGAGGTGACAGTCGCGGGAAGTCCGATGAAATTCTCCGGCACGCCGGTTGTGCACCATTTGCCGCCGCCAACGCTGGGCCAGCACACCGAGGAGATTTTGCGAAACATGCTTCACATGAACGACGAAGATGTGGCGCGGCTGCGAGCCGCCGGCGCGATTTAGCCGTGGACATTTTCGAGGTTAAGGAGGCTGATGGATGAACACGCTCGGGCGTCGTGCAGTAATCGTGATGGTGTCTCTTGTGGCGGTTGTAGCGTATGCCGCGCCTGACTTTGCGCGCGAGAAGCGCTTTGCCGAGGAGATCGCCTCATCGCCTGTGAAGGGCGAAGCGGTGGCGCTGGAAACGGGGGCCGGGCGCAGGTTTCTCGGATTGCTCCGGCTGACGGAGAAGCCCCGTGCAGCACTGGTTCTGGTTCATCGCGCCGGGGTTAATCCGGACTTCGGCCTAATAGGCAAGCTTCGCGCGCATCTCGCCGAGCGGAAATACACGACGCTGTCGATTCAGATGCCGGTGCTTGCGCCGGATTCTGAAGCGAAAGAGTATGTCGCGCTTTTCCCGGAGGCGGGGCTTCGACTCGAGGCGGCGATCGCTTACCTGCGTGCAAGGGGAATAAACCGGATTGCGTTGATTTCGCATGGCATGGGAGCGCGCATGGCGAACGATTTCGTTGCGCGGCATCCAAATGCTCGTCTGACGGCATGGCTCCCGCTATCCGTTTCGAACGGTCGTCTGGATTCGCTGGCTCGCGTTCACTTCCCCATTTTCGACATCTATGCAGAGCGCGACAGTGACCCCGTCCGACTCGGCGCCTTGGGCCGCGCAGAAGCGCTGCGCGGCCACCGTGGCTCGAAACAGGCCATGGTGTACGGAGCCAACCACGACTTCGCAGGGAAGGAAAAGGAAGTCACGGCGCTCATCGACCAATTGCTCACACCACTGGTGAATTGAATCGCCTTTCGGCTCAGTTTGTGCGGGCGCCCGCTTGCGCTTAGAATTCAGCCGCTTTCATGGGTGTCCCAAATGCTGCACGCTTTGAGTAATCCGATGCGGCGCAACATTGCGGATTGACGACAAATCGTTCTTGTGGAGAGAGGGGAATGATATGAATACGTTCAAGCGAGTCGGTTTTGTGGCCGTCATCACCGCCGCAGCATTCGGCGGCGCAGCATTGGCGGCACCCACGGTATTGCGTGCTTCGCATCAGTTTCCGGGCGGCAAAGGCGATGTGCGCGACGAAATGGTGCAGATGATTGCGCGCGACGCCAAGGCGGCGGGCCTCGATCTGGAGGTGCAGGTCTATCCGGGGGCGTCGCTGTTCAAGCCTAAGGAGCAGTGGAACGCACTCGTAAACGGGCAACTCGATATATCGTCCTTCCCGCTTGACTACGCCAGCGGCAAGGTGCGCGCGTTCGGAGCAACGTTGATGCCGGGTTTGGTACGCAGTCATGAGCGCGCTGCCCGGCTGAACAATTCCGACTTCATGAAGCAGATCAAGGCGAAGATCGACAAGGCGGGCGTAATGGTGCTGGCGGATGCATGGCTCGCCGGCGCCGTCGCCTCGAAGAACGCATGTATTCGCATGCCGGACGACATCAAGGGACATAAGGTGCGCTCGGCCGGGGCGACCTTCGCGGCGATGTGGCAGGCCGCAGGCGCGTCCATCGTCTCGATACCCAGCAACGAGGTCTACAACGCTCTCCAGACCGGCGTCATCGTAAGCACCGACACCAGTTCCGGAAGCTTCGTCTCGTTCCGCATCTACGAGCAAGTGAAGTGCCTGACCGCGCCGGGAGAAAACGCATTGTGGTTCATGTACGAGCCCGTGCTGATGTCCAAGAAAAGTTTTGCCAAGCTAAACAAGAAGCAACAGGCTGTTCTGTTGAAGGCCGGCAGGAAGGCTCAGGAATATTTTGCCAGGGAGGCCAAGGGTCTGGACGACAGGCTCGTCAAGACGTTCAAGCAGCACAACGTCGAGGTCGTCACACTCACACCGGCCGAGTACGACGCCTGGCTCAAGGTTGCGCAGAAGAGCTCTTACGCCCGGTTCGCCAAGCAAGTGCCCGAAGGCAAGCAACTGATCGACGCGGCCCTCAGCGTCAAGTAGCGCGCAGACCAGGGATCGGCAGGCGGCTCATCCCGCTTGCCGGTTCCGTCACCAACGCTAGCAGGAGCAGGCCTGCGCCCAATGGGGTTGTTCGTTCGAACTGTCGGATTCCTGTCGCAAGTTTGCGGTGTTGTCGCCGCGGGACTGATCGCGATCGGCGTCTTTGTCGTGTGCCACATGGTGGTGGAGCGCTATGTGTTCAGCCACGATACGATCTGGCAGACGGACTTCGTGACCTACAGCCTGGTGGCCGCAACCTTCGTCGGCAGCCCATACGTGCTGATGCTACGCGGCCACGTGAACGTCGACATCCTGCCGCTTTACTCGGGGCCGGCGCTGCGCTTCGGACTGGCCCTGTTCTCGTCCGTGCTATCGCTTGCGTTTTGTATTGCGATGGCCGTGCTGACCTTTCAGTTCTGGCATGAAGCCTGGAGCGAAGGGTGGGTTTCCGAAAGCATGTGGCGGGCGCGCCTTTGGATTCCTTATTCGTCCATGCCCGTCGGAATGGGGATCCTGAGCCTGCAGTGCCTGGCGGATTTCATTAGCCTGTTGAACGGCAAGGAGCCTCCGTTCGGCATGACGCCGGGACATCGATAATGGGCGCGGCAGGCCAGGGTGCGCTGGTGCTGAGTGTGACGTTGCTGGTATTGCTATCGGGCGCTCCGGTTGCTTTTGTGCTGGGTGCGGTCTCGATCGCCTTCCTCGTGCTGTTCGACGGATTGGATGCACTGCGCGTGGTAGCCGAAACAGTCTATGGAGGGCTGGACGACTTCACGCTCGTGTCGATTCCCATGTTCGTGATGATGGGAGCCGCGATCGGTTCGTCGCCCGCCGGCAAAGACCTCTACGAAGCGCTCGATCGCTGGCTCTACCGCGTGCCCGGCGGCCTGGTTATATCGAATCTCGGGGCATGCGCTCTGTTCGCCGCGCTCACGGGGTCGTCGCCGGCGACCTGTGCAGCCATCGGCAAGATGGGCATCCCGGAGATGCGCAGGCGCGGTTATCCCGATGACGTGGCCACCGGATCAATCTGCGCCGGCGGCACGCTCGGCATCCTGATTCCACCGTCGATCACGTTCATTTTGTACGGGATCGCGACTGAAACTTCGATCGGGCGCCTGTTCCTCGCCGGGGTCTTGCCCGGCATTCTGCTTACAGGGCTGTTCATCCTGTGGACGCTGTTCATCATATGGAAGCGGGGATTTCGCGCGCATGCGGAGGATTTTCGCTACACCTGGAAACAGAAATTCATGTCAGTCCCGAAGGTGGCGCCGTTCCTTGCGATCGTCGTGGGTGTCATGTACGTGCTCTACGGTGGAGTCGCGACGCCTTCGGAGGCGGCCGGCGTGGGTGCCGCGCTTTCGGCGCTGCTGGCGGTGTTGATCTACCGCATGTGGGGCCCGCGGGCCTGGTGGGCGATCCTGCGCGACACGACGCGTGAGTCGGTGATGATCCTGATGATCATCGGGGCCGCCGTACTCTTCGGGTACATGCTCACTTCCCTGTACATCACCCAGACGCTGGCGCAGGCGATCGTCGCACTCGAGGTCAATCGATGGGTGTTGATGGCGCTGATCAATGTGTTCCTGCTGGTCAGCGGCTGCTTTATTCCTCCTGCGGCGATCATCCTGATGACCAGCCCGATTCTGCTGCCCATCATCAAGGCCGCGGGTTTCGATCCGGTCTGGTTCGGCGTGATTCTCACGATCAACATGGAGATCGGGTTGATCAGCCCGCCGGTCGGCCTCAACATCTATGTGATCAATTCGATCGCACCGGACGTGAGGCTGATGCAGATCATGCGCGGCGCCTTGCCCTACATGTTGTGTATGGTGTTGGCAATCGTCATCCTGTGCGTGTTTCCCCAGATCGCCACCTGGCTGCCGGACCGCATGATGGGCGCCATGCACTGACTCGTACGTACTCGCTGCCTACCGGCCCGGAGAGCCGTGCGCGCTGAGATTTGGTTCAGCACCCCTTGAATTCGGGCTTCTTCTTGGCGATAAAGGCCTCGCGCCCGATGCGGTAATCCTCGGTGCCGAAGCAGGCAAAGCTCTCGTCGTATTCCTCGGGCGCCAGCGGCTTCGAATCCATCAGCCGGTTGACGAACTTCTTGTGCCAGCGCGCCACCAGCGGCGCGCCCTCGGCGATGCGCCGGGCCGCGGCATACGCTTCCCCTTCGACCTCATGGTCGGGAACCACGCGGTTCACCAGCCCCTTGGCTTTCGCGTCCGCGGCACCGAACACGCGGCCCTCGAGCGCAATCTCCAGTGCACCGGACTTCCCGCACAACTCGATCAGGCCCTGCAGCTCGGCGTAGGCCATCACCAGGCCAAGATTTTTCACCGGCACGCCAAAGCGGCTGGACTCGCCGCAAATGCGCAGATCGCACTGGCAGGCGATTTCCAGCCCGCCGCCGACGCAGACACCGTGGATCATGGCCACGACAGGGTGCCTGCAGCGGGCCAAGCCGTGCAGGGCGCTTGCGATCGAGCGACCGTATTCGCGCGCCTGGTCAACATTGGCGCGCTCACGGCGGAATTCCGCGATGTCGGCTCCGGCGGCAAAGGCTTTGGTGCCGGAGCCGCGCATCACGATGCAGCGCAGGCTATCGTCGGCATCGAGTTGCGCAATGACCTCGCCGAGCTCGATCCAGGCCATCCGGGACAGCGCGTTCAAGCGGGTTGGATTGTTTAGCGTGACGGTGGCGATTGCCGCGTCGCGTGAGACAAGAACGGAATCTGACATGTCTGAGTCCCTTCACTTGCAGCGTCATCGGTGCCGGCACCGCGACTGCTAACGATAGAACAGCTCCACGAGGCCCATGCCGGTTATCGGCACGTAGGTTATCAGCAGCAGCAGCGCGATCAGCACCCCGACGAACCAGGCATTCACCTTGGAGACCTCCCAGATGTCCGCCCCGGCGATCGCACACGAAGTCATCAGCACGCTTGCCACGGGCGGAGTCTGCTGGCCGACGCCCAGGTTGATGGTGACGATAAGTCCGAAATGCACCGGGTCGATGCCCACACTGGTCACGAGCGGCAGCACCACCGGGACGGTGAGGATGATCGCCGCGGCCGAGTGCAGGAACAGGCCCAGGACGAGGAAAAGAACGTTCAAGATCGCAAGCACGACCCATTTGTTCGTCGTGTATTCCAGGATCCCCGCGGCCAGCTGCTGCGGTACTTTCGCCTCGGTGAGGTACACGCCCAACAGGGCGCTGGCGGCTACCAGCAGCATGACCACGGCAGTCTGCACGCCGCCTTCAATGATCGCATTGCGCAAGTGTTCCCGGTCGAGTTCGCCGTAGACCACGCGGCCGATGAACAGCGCGGCAAGCACCGCCATTGCGGCACCCTCCGTCGCTGTGACGATACCGCCGAAAATGGAACCCAGGATGATCACTGGCAGGAAGAATGCCCAGAACGCCTCCCGGAAGGTTTGGCGCACGCGCGACCAGCGAAAAGATTCCTCCACCGGAAAGTTGTATCGGCGGGCGAACCAGTAGGCCACGCCCATCAGACCCAGGCCGCCAAGGATGCCGGGCACGATTCCCGCCACGAACAGCTGCACCACCGAGGTGTCGGCCATAACGGCGTAGAGCACCATCGGGATCGAAGGCGGGATGATTATGGCGAGCGTCGCGGACGATGACAAGATCGCGGCGGCGAATTCCTTGGAGTACCCACGCTCCCGCATCGCCGGGATCAACACCGAGCCCAGCGCTGCGACGTCGGCGACGGCCGAGCCGGAGATTTCGGCGAAGAACAGCGACGTTCCAACGCTTACGATGGACAGCCCGCCTCTGATCCAGCCGAGCAGAGCCGACGCAAACGCGATCAGCCGCTGAGAGATCCCGGAGCAGTTCATGATCGAGCCAGCCAGAATGAACAGGGGTATGGCGAGCAAAGGAAAGTTGGTCGCACCGTTGTAGATGACGATCGCGACATTGGGCAGGCTGTCCGCACCCTGCGTCGCCACCAGCGCCGCGGTGGCGACGATGCCCAGCGCCACCGCGATGGGGACGTTGATCAGCACCAGTGCAAGCACGCACGCAAACAGCAGGAGTATGGCCACGCGCTTCCCTTAGTGCGTCATCTGCGCCAGGTCGCTCGTTTGTGTATCGGAGTGGCCCATGGCCTCACGAAACACCTGAGGCAGGTTAAATGCCTCCGCGAGGATAAACATCAATGCACTGGCCGGAATGACCGACTGCGTGACCGCAACCGGTATCCACGGCAGGCTCACCAGGCGGTCATTGCCGACTACCGCCAGTACCTGGTAGCCGACCCAGGCGAGCAGCAGGAAGAATGCGAACACCAGCAGCTCGGCGATCAGCGCGAACAGCACTCGCCATATGGGCGGCAAAGGTGCGACCAGCCCGGAGAAGCCGATATGGGCGCGCTTGAGGGCTGCCAGCGCCGCACCGTAGAACGTGAGCCAGGCGAGCAGCACAGAGGCCACCTCGTCGTACCACGAGAGCGCCATGCCGATGGTGCGGAACAGTACGCCGAGGGTGACCTCGGCGGCCAGCACCACCATGAGTGCGAGCACTAACCATTCGAGAAAGCGTTCGTACGCCGAGCGCAGCCGCTGGATAGTCATTCCTCCCCCTATTTACTTCGAAGTGCGGCAGGCAGGCACGCCGGTACCGGCGGCGATGGATCGCCGCTTTGCACCTCGATCCTTCCGGGCCTGGGCTTTACCTGGTTACTTACCCAGTGCGATGGCCGTGTCGATCACTTCCTTCGCGCCGGGCACGGCCTTGCCGAAGTCGGCATATATCGCCTTGCTTCCAGCGACGAATGCGTCCTTGTTCGGAGTGTTGACCTGCATGCCTGCTGCCTTGAGCTTGCCCAGCAACTCGTTCTCGGCTTTCTCCGCGGTCTGGTAAACGAAGGCCTGGGTTTCCTTCGCGATCGCTTCGAGGTCCTGCCTGGTTTTGGTCGGCAGCTTTGCCCATTTCTTCGCTCCCACCGTGACGTAGGCCGGTGTATAGACGTGGCCCGACAGCGATAGATATTTCTGCACTTCCTGAAATTTCTGGCTGTAGATCTGCGTGAAAGGGTTTTCCTGGCCGTCCATGACGCCGGTCTGCAGCGCAGTGAACACTTCGGATAATTTCATCGGCGAGGGGTTGGCGCCGTAATCCTTGAACATGCGCACGCGCCACTTGCCTTTGGGCGTGCGCAACTTGATGCCTTGCAAATCGGCGGGGACGACGATGGGCCGCTTGGAATTGGTGATGTGGCGGTAGCCGTTCTCCCAGACGGCGATGATCTTCAGGCCCTTCTTCTCGGCCGCCGGCACGAGCTTCGGCCACACGACATTCTTTTCGATGCGCTGCATGTGCGCGCGGTCCTTGACCAGGTAGGGCATCTCGAACACGCCGAACAGGTCCACCTCCGAGGACATCACCGTGGACGGAAGCGCCATGTCCACGGTGCCCAGTTTAACCTTCTGCAGCAGTTCGACGTCGCCGCCCAACTGGCTCGAGCCGAAAACGGAGACTTTCACCTTGCCAGCGAGTTTCGTGTTGACGCGCTTCGCGTACTCCTCGGCCGAAGCTGCAAACAGCGAACCCGTTTGCCCAACATGTCCGAACTTGAGTTCCACCTGCGCGTCGGCGTTGGCGCAGAATGCAGCGGCAAGCACGGCCAAACCATACAGTTTCCCGTTACGCATGAACGTTCCTCCTCTCGATTGATAGGTGTATTGCTGCAGGTCAGGCGGCCCTGCGTTCGCCCGCTTTCATTTCGGCGCATCCGGCGAGATACTCCATCGCCGCCTGCACTCCGCCCTTCTCGTGGGGCACGTTCGCCAGCGTGAGCCCCATTTCCACGCCGGCCAGCGTGCCGGCGAGCGCCAGGTCGTTGAAGTCACCCAGGTGCCCGATGCGAAAAATCTTGCCCGCGAGCCGCCCCAGTCCGGTGCCCAGGGACATGTCATAGGCATCGAGGATGATTCTGCGCAGCGCGTCGGCGTCGTGCCCCTGCGGCGTCATGACCGCGGTGAGCGAATTGCTGTATTCGGTGGGAACGGCGCACACGATCTCCAGTCCCCAGGCCCGCACCGCGCGGCGCGTCGCCTCAGCATGGCGGGCGTGGCGCGCAAACACGTCTTGCAGGCCTTCTTCGCGCAGCATGCGTAGGGCTTCGCGCAAGCCGTAGAGCAGGTTGGTGGCGGGCGTGTAGGGGAAGAACCCGCTCTTGTTCGCCGCGAGCATCTCCTCCCAGGCCCAGTAGGACTTCGGCAGCTTCGCGGATTTCGAGGCGGCAAGCGCCTTCTCGCCCACGCAGTTGAACGACAATCCCGGGGGCAGCATCAGACCCTTCTGCGATCCGGCGATGGTGACGTCCACGCCCCATTCGTCGTGTCGGTAGTCGATGCATGCGAGCGACGAAATCGTATCGACCATGAACAGCGCCGGATGGCCCGCAGCGTCGATGGCGGCGCGAACAGCGCCGATGCGACTGGTAACGCCGGTGGAGGTTTCGTTGTGCACCACGCACAACGCGCGAATCGCGTGCGTGTGGTCTTCCTTCAGCTTCGCCTCGACCATCGCCGGGTCGACGCCGCGGCGCCAATCCGTCGCGACGACCTCTACCTGCAGGCCCAGGCGCGTGGCCATCTTCGACCACAGCGCGGCGAACTGGCCGGTCTCGAACATGAGCACACGATCGCCGGGCGAAAGGGTGTTGACCAACGCGGCTTCCCATGCCCCGGTGCCGGAGGCCGGGTATATCACCACCGGCTGCCGGGTCTGGAGCATCTCGCGCAGTCCCTCGAAGATTTCGAGCCCCATCCTTCCGAATTCAGGTCCGCGGTGGTCAATCGTGGGCATGTTCATCGCGCGCAGCACGCGATCGGGGAGGTTGGTGGGACCGGGAATCTGGAGAAAATGACGGCCGCTTCGATAAGCCATGGAGTGATCCTTCGCGCAGACAAACACTGCTCCGAGAGTCTGCCACCTTAATTGAATCCGGTGAAGCTCACAAGAGCAGAAACGGCCCGGCTCAGTACCGCGGCGGCGCCAACTTTCCGAACCGACCGCGAGCCCGCCCGTCCCACAGGGGTCGCGGTATGATCGCGCTTTAATCAGGATTGCACGGCGGAGCGGAAATAGCTGCGTTGTGGCCGATCGACGGCGGTCGCGCGGCAGACTTGGCCATGAACCAAGGCCCTACCCGCGGTCATGCTCGGGTAGAGCGTTGCAAGGAGACTTGACGTGACGCTAAAAATCGATGTGATTTCGGATGTCGTCTGCCCCTGGTGCTTCATCGGCAAGAGGAAGCTCGAGCGCGCGCTCGAACGCTATGGCGAATGCAATGCGGAGGTCGAGCCGCCGGAGGTGACCTGGCATCCGTTCCAGCTCAATCCGGACATGCCGGTGGAGGGCCTGGACCGACGCGAATACCTGCGCCGCAAGTTTGGCGGCCAATCGACGCAGATCTATGCGCGCGTGAGTGCTGCCGGCGCCCAAGTCGGCATCCCGTTCGCGTTTGACAAAGTGACCCGACAACCCAACACGCTCGCGGCGCACAGCCTGATCATGCTCGCGGGCGAGTCCGGGCTGCAGAACAACGTGGTCGAGGGCCTGTTCCGGGGCTATTTCATCGACGGCCGCGATCTCAGCGCAAACGAGACGTTGTCGGACATTGCTTGCGCGGCGGGGCTTGCGAGGCCACAGGTCGAGGCTTGCCTGTCAAGCGCGCAGGCGCGCGAACAGGTGCGCTCGGAAGACGAGCAGGCGCGGCGTCTCGGCGTCGAGGGTGTGCCGTTCTTCGTGTTCAATGGCCGTTACGCGGTATCGGGCGCGCAGGATACCGAGGTGCTGGTCGACGCCATGCTCGCCTCCGAACGAGAGCCTCTCCCGGCAAATGACGAATGATGTTGGTGCGGCTGCATTGCGGGTCAAGCGAATTGACGATGCACGAATCCTTGGAATGAGCGGCGATAAGGCATTTTCGGTCGCGTTTCACCCGCGCGTGGGTGATTCCGCTCTCGCGCGGCGCCTGGTGCGCGAGGTCGAAGGCGAGGTTCTGTTCGATCCGGCGAGCCGCGCCCGCTATTCGAGTGACGCGTCGATCTACCAGATCGAACCAATCGGTATTGTCGTACCGAAGACCCGGCAGGACGTGCGCGTTGCCGTCCAGATTGCAGCCGAGGAGGGTATTCCGATACTGCCGCGCGGCGCAGGCACTTCGCAGTGCGGCCAAACGGTCGGTGCGGCGCTGGTCATCGACGACTCGAAATACCTGAACCGGCTGCTCGAGGCGGATGCCGCGAACGGCACCGCGGTCGCCGAACCCGGACTGGTGCTGGACCAGCTCAATCTAGCGCTGAAGGGCTCGGGGCTGTGGTTCCCGGTCGACGTGTCCACGTCGGCGCAGGCCACCCTCGGGGGCATGGCCGGCAACAATTCCTGCGGATCGCGCTCGATTCGGTACGGCAACATGGTGCACAACGTGCTGGGTATCGACGCGTTGCTGGCTGACGGTTCTCAGTATTACTTCGGTCCGAGTGCCGGGTTGGATGCCGCGCCTGCAGGGCTGCGCGAGCTTGTAGGGAGAATTCACGCCATCGTCGAACGCGAGGCCGACGAGATCGAAACGCGCTGGCCCAAGGTATTGCGCCGCGTGCAGGGCTACAACATCGACATGATCAGGTCCTATGCACCGCATAACCTTGCGCACCTGCTGGTCGGATCGGAGGGAACACTCGCCTGGTTCGAGCGCATCGTGCTGAAACTTTCGGCGCTGCCCCGGGCGAAGGCGCTGGGCGTATGTCACTTCCCGGCGTTTTACGCGGCGATGCAGGCGCCGCAGCACATCGTGAAGCTCGATCCCGTTGCTGTTGAGCTGGTCGACCGCACGATGATCGGTCTCGCACGCGGCAATCCGGCGTTCCGGGGGACTGTGGACCGTTTCGTGAGGGGCGATCCGGAAGCGATTCTGCTGATCGAGTTCGCGGGCGAGGACCTCGGTGTTCAGCTTGCCAAGCTCAAGCAGCTCGTTGAACTGATGGGCGACCTGGGCCTGCCCGGGAGCGTGGTTGAGATTCCGGATGCCGCGCTCCAGCGCGAGATCTGGGAAGTGCGCAAGGCGGGACTGAACATCATGATGTCGATGAAGGGCGACGGCAAGCCCGTGTCGTTCATCGAGGACTGCGCGGTTCCACTCGAGCACCTCGCCGAATACACGCGCCGGCTCACCGAGGTATTCGAGCGCCACGGCACGCATGGCACCTGGTACGCCCACGCGTCGGTGGGCACGTTGCACGTGCGGCCCGTGCTCAACATGAAAACCGACGGGGCCAGCAAGATGCGCGCGATCGCCGAAGAAGCCTGCGCGCTGGTCAGGGAATTCAAGGGCGCCTACTCGGGGGAGCACGGAGACGGTCTGGTCCGCTCGGAGTGGATCGAACCCATCATCGGGCCGCGGTTGACGTCCTCACTGGCCGAAATCAAGGCTCTGTTCGATCCGAAGGGCCTGATGAACCCGGGCAAGATCGTGCGCCCGCCGAAGCAGGACGACCGCGCTCTTCTGCGTTACAAGCCGGGCTACACCGTACAGTCGCCCGAGACCGCTCTCGACTGGAGTGAATGGGGGGGGCTCGCCGGTGCCGCGGAAATGTGCAACAACAACGGCCACTGCCGGAAATTTGATGCGGGGACCATGTGCCCGTCGTTTCGCGTTACCGGCGACGAAGTGCATCTCACGCGCGGCCGAGCCAATACGCTGCGCCTGGCGCTGTCGGGCCAGCTCGGTCCGGACGCATTCACTTCGGATGAACTGCGCGAAGCGATGGACCTGTGCGTCGGCTGCAAGGGGTGCAAGCGCGAATGTCCGACCGGGGTCGACATGGCGCGGATGAAGACAGAGTTTCTTCACCATTACCACCGGCGGCATGGTTATACGATCAAGGACCGCTTGATTGCGTATCTGCCGCGCTATGCGCCGATCGCTTCGCGTCTCGCGCCGCTGTTCAATCTGCGCAATCGCATTCCGGGGCTCGCCGCGCTGAGTGAATCGCTGTTCGGTATTTCGGCCCGGCGCCCGCTGCCCACGTGGCGGCGCGCCACGTTCGTCGATTCCATCGCGGCTGCCGGACGCAGCGACGCCACGCCGGGGGACGGCACCGGCGAGGTGGTTCTTTTCGCCGACTGTTTCAACAATTACCACGAACCGGAAAACTCACACGCCGCGCTGCGGGTGCTCGAAGCATCGGGTTATACCGTGCATATCGCGCGGGCGAAGGACAAGGACGGATCGAGGCCGCTGTGCTGCGGCCGAACGTTCCTGTCATGCGGCATGCTGGAGCGAGCAAGACAGGAGGCGCAGCGCATGCTCACCGCGCTCAAACTATTCGTTGCGCGCGGCGTGCCGATCGTGGGACTGGAGCCGTCGTGCCTTTACACGCTGCGCGACGAGTTTCCGGCAATGCTGCCCGGCTCGCAGACCGAGGCGCTGGCGGCGCGGGCGATGATGTTCGAGGAGTTTCTGACGCAGGAACTGGAAGCCGGGAGGCTGAAGCTCCCGCTGAAAGCGCTGTCGCAGAAACACGCACTGCTTCATGGTCATTGCCACCAGAAGGCGTTCGCCGGCATGCCAGCGGTGCAGAAGGTGCTCGCGCTGGTTCCGGGGCTGGAGGTGACGACCGTGGAGTCCTCCTGTTGCGGCATGGCGGGTGCGTTCGGCTACGAGGCTGCGCATTACGAGGTATCGATGAAAATGGCCGAAGCGGCGCTGTTGCCTGCCGTACGCGCCGCCGGTCCCGATACGCTCATCGTCGCCGACGGCATTTCATGCCGCCATCAGATCGCCGACGGCACAAGGGAAGGTAGATCATTGCAGGCGCAGCGCCACGCGATGCACGTCGCGCGCGTGCTGGAGCAGGCTCTGCCTTGAAGATGCCGGCGAACCCGGCCCGGACCGGTCAACGCACGGCTTAAGGGAATCGCCGATTCCGCTCAGGCCCGAATATCGGGGTCCAACTGCCGCGAGAGCAACGCGATCTGGTCCTTGAGCAGGAGCTTGCGCTTCTTCATGCGCTGAAGCAGAAACTCATCATGCAGAGGATTTTCGGTGAGGCGCTGGAGTGCGAGGTCCAGGTCGCGATGTTCGAGTTGAAGTTCCGTCAGCCGGGCTTCGATTTGTTGGCGCATGTCTTGGCCGGGTTCAGTCATAAGCCCATTCTAGCGCCGGCCGAGCGCCCATGCGAGCAGCGCTGCGCCGGCCGCTATCATCGGAACGGAGAGCCACTGACCCATCGACAGATCGAACGCGAGCAGACCGAGAAAGCCGTCGGGCTCGCGAAAATACTCCGCTACGAAACGAAAGACGCCGTAGCCAACGAGAAACGCGCCCGAAACCGCCCCTGTCGGCCGCCGCTTGGCCGAATACACCCACAGAATCGCAAACAGCAGCAGTCCTTCAAGCGAAAACTGGTAAAGCTGCGACGGATGGCGGGGTACTGGGCCGGCCGCGGGAAAGATCATGGCCCATGGAACATCCGCGGCCCTGCCCCAGAGTTCACCGTTGATGAAGTTACCCATTCGTCCCGCCGCGAGCCCGCACGGAACCAGCGGCGCGATGAAATCAGTGAGGGCGAGCCACCCGAGCCGGTACTTGCGTGCGACCCACCACATCGCCAGAAGCACGCCGAGAAATCCGCCGTGAAACGCCATGCCACCCTGCCAGACGGCGAAGATCTCAAGGGGGTGTGCCGCGTAGTAGCCCGGTTTGTAGAACAGCACATAGCCCATCCTTCCACCGAGCACGACGCCCAGCACGCCAAAGAACAGCAGATCGTCCATGAGGGTCTCAGACGCACCGCGCCAAGCATCGCGGCGGGCGCGCAGGCGCCCGAGAAAGAAGAACAGGGCAAATGCGACCAGGTACATGAGCCCGTACCAGCGAATCGCGAGAGGCCCTAGGTGAATCGCAACGGGATCGAATTGAGGATGGATCAACAAGGGCAGATATGGTTGGGTCTGCTAAAGCCGATGTATTGCGTTAATCGGTGCTCGAAGTATGCCGTGCATTTTGGAGCTTAGGGCAAAAACTGTCTTGTCGCCCCGGTAGGATAGACTTATCGCCCCCTTGCATTTGCTGCATCGCCCGAATCACTCCGGCATGGATCACGGCCCTCAATCCAATTCGACCGCCGCACACGGACCGGGAGAATCGCCGGCCCCAGCGGGACCATTAGCCTACCGCGATTATCGGCTGTTCATTGCCCATGGATTCCTGACCGACATAGTCGAGAAATCGCAGACCGTGATCATCGGCTGGAATCACTCGCGCGCTGAACGCGGCGCTGGCCGGGGAGGGCCTGTTTGCGCTGGAGCCCTCACGATAGCCGCTGCAGATTGCCGCGCATCCACAACCCAAGCAGCAAAAATCCGCAACCAAAGCCGATGATCGCCGGCGTATAAGGGACAAAGCCAATGATCAGCCCCATCGCCGCGACGCCGGTGGCCTGTCCCATAGACCAGAATGCCGAATAGACCGACACTGCGGTGCCTCGGGCCTCGGGCGCCATTTCCGTCGCCTTGGTCTGTACCGTGTTGTGCAGCATGTAGAACGAGAACCCCAAACCTACGGTGCAAGGCAGCGCAATTTGCCACACTGGCGAAAGCGTCACCAGCGCAAAGCAGGCGCAACATATTGCGCCGCCCCAACTCACCAAGCCGGGCTGACCCAGCCTGCGCAGCAGCGGGCCGACCATCATCGTGTAAAGCACGCCGCCGGCGCCGAAGCCCGCGAGTATCACGCCGATCAATGTAAGGCTAAGGTCGAACTTGAGCTTCAGAAACGGGCCGAGAAACGAATAGGCGCCAAAGAAAAGGATCGTGTCGGCGAGGGCGGTCGCGAGCACATAACGCACATGCGGGAACGCAAGCAGCCTCAAATGTGCGGTGAAAGGATTACCGGCGGAATCGATGCGGGATTCCTTGCACCACTGCGTACGCGTACGCGTGAGCAGTATTGCTGACACGGCAATGAAAATCGTCCCGAGAAAGGCAAGCGCTCCGCGCCAGCCAAGCAGGTCTGTGAACAGCCCGCCGAACAGTGGCCCCACGGACTGGCCGGCGACGGTACCGGCGACGAAGCGCGCTATGACCTGCTGGCGTTCAGCGGCCGACACGCGATCTCCCACGTAGGCCATGCCGAGCGTCATCGAGGATGAGCCGAAAATCGCGGTCAGGAGTCGGAATGCCGCGAGCGAGCCGATGTCCGGCGCGAGGGCGCAGGCCAGTGATGCGATCCCTGCACCGAACAGGGCCAGGGTCGCCATGCGCAGCTTGCCAAAACGGTCCCCCAGTGGCCCGTATGCGAGCGTACCGATGGTTGCGCCGAGCGCATAGGCGGTGATCACCGATGCGGCGGCCGAGATGCTGATGCCAAAATCTGTCGCCAGCCGCGGTAGCATGGGCTCGATCACCCGCATCGAAATGCCGCCGTTCGCACTGGCTACCGCCAGAAGTAATATTGCCTCACGCACGGCGTTCAGGGCCATCCTGACCGCGGTTGCTCCGCAGCGGGCCTGGCACGCGACTCACGTCAGCCGGCCGGGCTCGGGCGGCATCCGCATTCCGCGCGATTCCGATATTTCGGAGTGCCATTCATCTGCGTCGCCGCGTCGAAATCATCCGCGATAGACGGGCTCAGGGCGGGAGAAGAAGGCATGCAGGATGTGATAGACCATGAGGTAGTTCTTCTGTTGGAAGCTCGCGTGCGATATTCCTTCCATCACCGTGAACTGCTTGTCCGAGTGCGGCAGCCGCTTGAAGAATTCCAGAAGGTCATCGACTCCCGCGATGCCATCCCACTGGCCGCGCATTAGTATGGTCGGAACCGTGATCTTTTCCGGGTCGACCAACGGCAGCTTGGAGCACATGTCGACGTAGGTTCCGGTGGGCACCGAATCATCGAGCGCGATGATGGCATCGGCAAAAGCGTTTATGGTGGCATCATCCGCTGTACCCGGGTGGTCGCGGCTGAATATGCTGCGCACGAACGCGCGATCGATCGGGCGGCGATTCTTCGAGGAGAATTCCGGCAGTTTCTTCCTGCGTTCGGCAAGAGTCGGGCTGCCTTCACCGGTCCATACGAACGCGTCGAGCGCGAGCCGAGCGACGCGTTCCGGGTGTCGTTGCGTGAACAGCGCCGCCTTGAGCGCGCCGGAGGAAATGCCGTAGACCAGCAGCCTTTTCGAGCCGGTGTGCCTAATTATGTAGTCGGTACCCGCGGCCAGATCGTCGGCGCCGTTCGCGATATCGCAGTTTATCGGGCGCGATTTGTCAGACCGTCCGTAACCTTCGTTGTCCATGCACCAAGTGTCGAAGCCCCGCGAACTGAACCAGTCCATGACCGAGGAATCGGGGCGGCCGGGAACGCTGAGGTCGAAGGTGGGCTGCGAGGCCATTGACGAGCCATGCACAAAAAGCACGGTTCCGCTAGGGGGCGTGGCATTGGCGGTCGGCTTTTGCCAAAGGAAGAGTTTTACTTCGCCCTTTTGGGTCCAGTGCTCCTTGCCGGTTATATTGGTCGATGACGAAGCGAAAGAGGGTTGCTGCATGAGATTCTCCAATGACCCAGCCCGAATGGCTTTTGCGAGTTCTAGATTTCCTGCTTGGGTTGCGGAGTCTATCAATTTTCTCGGGCCGGCTGCGAGCCCGTAGCCGATTTCGCGGTACATTTCGGTTTCTTGGTATTTATCAAAGGAGCACGATTCATGGCAGATAACTGGCGCTCCAATCTCATTACGCGAGGGGTTGCACGCTCTCCGAACAGGGCCATGCTAAGGGCAGTCGGTTTCGGCGACGACGATTTCGACAAGGCAATTGTCGGTGTGGCCAACGGTCATTCCAACATGAATCCCTGCAACGCCGGCATCCAGACGCTGGTGGATCGGGCCATGGCTGCGCTCAAGGAAGCCGGTGCGATGCCGCAGGTATTCGGGATTCCCACGGTTACCGATGGCATCGGCATGGGCACCGAGGCGATGAAATACTCGCTGGTGTCGCGCGAGGTGATTGCCGATTGCATCGAGACCTCCGTCGGCGGCCAGGCAATGGACGGCGTGCTGTGCGTCGGCGGTTGCGACAAGAACATGCCCGGGAGCGTGATCGCCATGGCGCGCATGAACGTGCCTGGCATTTTCGTCTACGCTGGCACCATAAAGCCAGGCCACTGGAAGGGACAGGACCTGACCATAGTGAGCGTGTTCGAGGCCGTCGGCGCTTACTCGGCCGGTAAGATGAGCGAGGAAGATTTCGTCGGTATCGAAAAGAATGCATGTCCGACCGCCGGAGCCTGTGGCGGCATGTATACCGCGAACACGATGTCATCTTCCTTTGAGGCGTTGGGCATCAGCCTGCTCGGCTCGTCCCAGATGGCTTCGCCAGATCCGGAAAAAGCCGATTCAGCCGCTGAGTCGGCGCGCGTGCTCGTGAACGCTATCCGCCGGAACATCCGTCCGCGCGACATCATCACGCGCAAGTCGATAGAGAACGCCGCGGCACTGGTCATGGCCACGGGCGGCTCGACCAACGCGGTACTGCATTACTTGGCCATTGCCGCTGCCGCCGAAGTGGAGTGGGACATCGACGACTTCGAAAACGTCCGCCAGCGCGTGCCGGTGCTGTGCAACCTGAAGCCTTCCGGACAATACGTCGCGACCGATTTTCACGATGCGGGGGGCGTGCCTCAGGTGCTCAAGATGCTGCTCAACCACGGGCTGTTACACGGCGAGTGCATGACGATCACCGGCCGGACCATGGCCGAGGAACTGGCAGGCGTTCCCGACGAGCCGCGGAAAGACCAGAATGTCATCCTGGCTTGGGATAAACCGCTTTATGCTCAGGGGCACCTGGCGATTTTGCGCGGCAATCTCTCCCCCGAAGGCTGTGTCGCGAAGATCACGGGGCTCAAGAAGCTCTCCATCACCGGGCCGGCGCGGGTGTTCGATTCCGAGCCGGCGTGCATGGACGCCATTATGGCGAAGAAGATCAAGGCGGGGGACGTGATCGTGATCCGCTACGAAGGTCCGAAGGGGGGGCCGGGGATGCAGGAGATGCTCGCGCCGACTTCGGCACTCATCGGGCAGGGGTTGGGTGAATCGGTAGGCTTGATCACCGACGGCCGTTTTTCCGGGGGAACCTGGGGCATGGTGGTCGGGCATGTGGCACCTGAAGCGTATGTCGGCGGTCCTATTGCTCTGATCGAGGAGGGTGATACGATTACGATAGACGCCCAGAAACGGCTGATACAGCTGAATGTTTCCGATGACCAACTGGCGCGGCGAAGAGCGAACTGGAAACCGCCCGTGCCGCGCTACACGAGGGGCGTGCTGGCGAAATACGTGAAGCTGGTATCAACTTCCAGTCGGGGCGCGGTGACCGATTGCTAGGAACACTTGCCGGACTTGAGCGCACGGTCGAAAATAGGCGTATCTATCTTGAATACCGGATTAAGAATTTGACCCTGTGGGAAGTCCGGGAACCGCATGGAACTTAGAGAGATTTCCGTCGACGAATTGAGCTTCGGAATGTACGTTGCGAAGCTCGACCGACCATGGACCGAAACGCCGTTCGTGTTTCAGGGATTCGTGGTCAAGACTGACAAGCAGATCGACGTATTGAAAAAACTCTGCAAGCTCGTCTACGTCGATCCTGAAAAAGAGGAACCAGTCGGGAAAGTTACACCGGAGGACATCGCAAAGGTCCGCGGCACGACCGTCTACAAGGAAGTGGCGACTGTCGAGGTCGAATTACCCCGGGCCCAGAAGGCCTACACGAGCACGACCGTGGTCGTCCAAGAACTCTCGCGGGCCGTGGAAATCGGGAATTCGATCGACAGTTCCCGCGCTCATGAGGCAGCTGCGCAGATCACCGAGAGCGTCGTTCGCAATCCCGACGCAATGGCGCTACTGATCAAGCTGCAGGAGAAGAGCAGCATCACGCTCAGCCGGGCCATCGAAGTCTCGGTGATGATGACGATATTCGGACGTTTTCTCCAGCTGCCGCAGGACCGCTTGGAACTCCTCGGAATGTTGGGGTTACTTCAGGACGTGGGCAAACTCAAGCTGCCCGCTGAACTCGCGACAAGCGGTCCCATCAACGCTGCGGAAGTCGAACTGTATCGAACGCATGTCAACCACTCGGTCGAGGTGCTGAGTAAGTCTGCCGGCCTCCCCCCCGAGCTTTCAGGGCTCGCATCACTGCACCACGAGCGATTTGACGGTACCGGCTATCCGCGCGGACTGCGGGGCGATGCGATCGCGTTGTACGGCTTGATTGCCGGAATCGTCGACGCATTCGACACGCTTACCGCACCCCAGCCGATGGGGGAAAACATGTCGCCAGCGAACGCGTTGAGCGTGATGTACAAGGGGCGCGGCAAGCAGTTTCACCCGGCGCTGGTCGAGCAGTTCATACAGTGCATCGGCGTCTTCCCGGTGGGGAGCATTGTCGAGCTGAACAGCGGTGAGATCGCGATCGTGATTGCCCAGAACATGGTGCGCCGCATGCAACCGCGCATCATGGTTGTCAAGGATGCCAAGGGCAATCCACTTTCTCCGTACAAGATGCTCGACCTGATGAAGGAACCGAAGGTCGGACCTGACGAGCCGTATCGGATACAACGTACCCTTGAGTACGACTCGGTCAAAATCGATCCGCGTGAGCTCTTCCTGTGAGCGCGGAGGACCCTGCCGCGCCTGAGGCGGCTGCGAAAGGCGCGGCGGCCCAGTTCCTGGAGTCGCTGGCGCAGCAGATCGACGCGCGACGGGCTGACGGCAAGAATCTGGCGCTATTGCTGATCGACTGCGGCGTGATAGGTCGCATTGACGAAGTTTGGGGCTACGACATCGGCGATGCCGTTCGCGGCCGTATCACCGCCGCGTTGCAGACGAACGTGCTGCGCCCGGGCGATCTGATCGGAGAGATCGGCCGTGACGATTTCGCCTGCATCCTTTCTCCGGTAGAAGGTCCTGCCGTGGCAGTGCTGGCGGCGGAAAAATCGCTACGCGCACTGAATACGGCTTTTTGGATCGGTGAGGAAGAAATCTTTGCGCGTCCGGCGATCGGGATCGCGATGTATCCAGCACACGGAGATCTTGCGCAGGCGCTTCTGCAGCGGGCCAAAGGCGCGTGTGCAATAGCTCGTGAGCGGACGAGCCGCATTGCCGAGTACGCGGACGAGCAGGAGAATCCGGCAGCGACAAGGCTGCTGTACGAGAACCAGTTGCGCAGTGCCATTACCGAGGATGCGATCGAACTGGTGTTTCAGCCGCAATACGATCTACGTCTTGGTCAGATCATGGGGATGGAGAGCCTGCTTCGCTGGCGTGATCGCGCGCGAGGCATCATTGCGGCGGAAGACGCATTTGCCGCTGCGGAATCCGGGGGGATACTCACCGATCTGCTGTCGTCGGTACTGAATCGCGCATTGCGCAACGTCTCGGAATTTCGCTACAGCGCCGGACTGGATCTGCGGGTCTGCGTCAATCTGCCAGGTCGGGCGTTGTTGAGCCCGGAGGTTCCGGACGTGGTCCAGCGTGCGCTCGGTACATGGAGTCTGCGGCCGGGAAGACTCATCATCGAGATCGGTGAGACTTCGGTGCTGCACACCGAAGCAGTGGCCCGGGAAACGCTGGCCCGGCTCAAGGAAATTGGCGTGAAACTGTCGGTCGACGACGAGCGCTTGCCGCTTTCATCGCTTTTTTGGCTTGCGACGATGCCGTTTCAGGAAATCAAGATTGACGTTGCGACCGCGCGTGAGTCTGGCGGTGGAGCAAAGGCCGAGCGCATACTGCAGTCGATCATCGAGCTTGCTCACCAGTTGCGGTTGGACGTGGTCGCCGTCAGCGTTGCCGACGAAGGAGACGCGACCAGGCTCAAAGAACTGGGCTGCGACTACATGCAGGGGGACTACCGGGGGCCTGCGCTCGATCCGAAAGGCTTTGTCCAGCGGTTTGGATTCAACGAAGACTGAATTCGGGGGCCGACCCGGCCGCATCAAAAATGCTTCACTGCCCAGACGCCATCCCAGTTTTCCGATGGGGGCGCCTCGATATATTGCTCGCAGCGCTCCCAAAACACGCGCGACGGCTTGTCGTCCGGATTCGCCAGCGAAGCGGTTCGAAAGCAGTTCGCCGCACGCGACCACTCGCGTTGGCGGTAAAGGCGCAGTCCTTCGGCATAGGCCTGCAACACTTCATTGCGACGCGCAAAGCTTTCGTCGGTGCAGTGATCGAGTGCTTCGAACAGCGATAGCGGGCGTGTCGATCCGCGCACACGAATTAAATCGATCTCACGCAGCAGCGCCGGTCGGTGCAGCCTGGCGGCGGTATCCTGGCACAGCAGAACACTGGTGCCATAGTACTTGTTGGCGGACTCGAGACGCTCGGCGAGGTTTACCCGGTCCCCGATGACCGTGTATTCAAGGCGCTTGGGCGAACCGATGTTGCCCACGACGACAGGCCCGGTGCTGATACCGACGCCGATGTGGATGGGATCGCGGCCATCGCGCAGCCTGCGCTCGTTCAGCATGCGCAGTCCCATGATCATCCTGTTGCCAACTTCCACCGCGTCGTCCGCGTCGCTGTCGCTCGTCATCACGGACCCGAACACTGCCATGAGCATGTCGCCGACATATTTGTCCAGTATTCCGTTGTGCGCAAATACGATGTCGACCATGTCGGTGAAATACTCATTGAGCAATTCCACGGTCTCGCGCGCCCCCAGTCGCTCGGAGATGGAGGTGAAGCCCCGTATATCGGAAAAGAGCACACTAACTTCGCGACCGGCCCCGCCGAGAACGGTCTCGCCGCTTTCGAGAAGCTGGTCGACCACAGCCTTGCTCATGTAGCGCGACATGGTGTTGCGAAGCCGCTTTTCCCGGCTGATGTCCTCCATTACGAGCATGTAGCCGATAGGTTGGTCTTGAGTGGTGAGCAGCGGTACCGCGGTGAGATTTACAGATACCGCCTCGCGATTGTCCAGCAGCAAGTCTGTGTCCACCGTGATGTCAGTTTCACCGGAGGAACGGACCTTATCCAGGCTTTTCAGAATCCAAGAATTGCGGTCGCCGAAGACTTCCTGGGGCGTCTTCTCGATCATTTCTTCCTGAGTTCGGCGAAGAATGCGTGCTGCCGCCTGATTCACCTTGGTAATGGTGCACGAGGCATTCATCGTAACCACGCCGTTACTCATGCTGCGCAGAATGCCCTCGCTGTAGTTACGTGCCGCGTTGACCTGTTCGAAAAACTGCGCGTTCTCGATCGACACCGCTGCCTGCGCGCACAACGCCACGAGTCGCTTCTCGTCGCTGGGGCCGAAGGAGCCCGCTCGCTTGTTGAGGATCTGCATGACACCCACCCGGTTGCCGTGCTTGGTAGTGATCGGCATGCACAGCATATTGCGGGTCCGGTAACCCGTGCGTCTGTCAACCTCCGGGTTGAATCTCGAATCCTCGTAGGCGTCGGGTATGTTGATCGCTTCGCCAGCCGTGAAGCATTCCCCGGCTATTCCCGCATTGCTTGGGAATCTGATCTCCTGGACCGTTGCTCCGCCCGCGACCTGAGAATAGAGCTCGCCGCGGGCTGGGTCGTAGAGAAACAGGGAACCTCGCTCGGCTTCCAGCAGGAGTGTGGCCGCATCGATGATCTTCTGCAGCAGCGGCTCCAGGAATATTTCCGAGGCGATCAAACTAACCACCTCGAGCAGCAGGGCCTCCTCACGCTGCGCGCGCTCGACTTTCTCGAACACCCTCGCGTTCTCCAACGCCGAAGCCGCCTGATGCGAAAGAGCCTCCAGAAGCTGCTGGTCTTCAGCGTCGAATTCGCCGAGACGTTTATTGAGTGCCTGCGTGATTCCGATAACCTCGTGTTTGCGGTTGCGTATGGGAACGCACAGAACGTTGCGTGTTCGATAGCCGGTGCGCTGATCCATTTCGCGGTTGAAAAGAGGATGTGCGTAAGCATCCTGGATGATCTCGCCCCTGCCTGTGGCGAAGACCGCCCCCGCGATGCCCAGCGTGGCGGGAAACCGCACTTCGCCCATTACGCTGCCCTGCATTACGCGGGAAAAAAGCTCTCCCGTTTCCGAATCGTAAAGAAACAAGGAACTGCGGTCCGCGTCGAGGGTCTCGGTGACGACTTCCATCAGGCGTGGAAACAGCACGTCCAAGGACAGGCTGTCGGAAACCGTGTTTGCGATATCGATAAATTGTGTCTGGCGGTGCGCCGCCTGCGCGAGACGCAGGATCAGATCGGTCTTGTCCGCGTCCGGCAGATTTTGCAGGAACTGCTCGACTTCGGCCCGGGAAGTTCGCGGGTCGAGGATCCTGCTGACTGTCTCGGAAGTGGGTTGCGCGCTCACGACGCCTGGACTCGATTAGGAACGTGCATTCTATCCCTCGTTGATGAAACAGGAAAATACACGAATCGTTTCAGTAGGCACTGCGTTCGCCGTCAAAGGCCCTACGGCTGCTATGGTAGATCAGCGGTGCTTCGACGAGGGATAATGCCCGTCGAGCACCCCATTTCCTACCGGTGTACTAGATGCCCAACCGGCTCGCGGGCGAGACCTCGCCGTATTTGCTGCAGCATAAAGACAATCCCGTGGACTGGTATCCGTGGGGTCCGGAGGCGCTCGCCCGCGCGAAGAAAGAGAATAAACCGATCCTGCTGTCGATCGGGTATTCGGCCTGCCACTGGTGCCATGTCATGGCGCATGAGTCCTTCGAGGATCCGGGGGTCGCATCGGCGATGAACCGGATGTTCGTAAATATAAAGGTGGACCGAGAGGAGCGCCCCGATCTCGACCAGATCTATCAACTGGCGCATCAGATGCTGTCGCGGCGGCCGGGCGGATGGCCGCTGACGGTGTTTCTAACGCCAGATCAGCTGCCATTTTTCGCCGGCACCTATTTCCCGAAGGTTCCACGCTACGGGATGACAGGCTTCACTGAGCTGATCGGGAACATCGCCGCGATTTATCGCGAACGGCAGGCCGACATCGGACGCCAGAACGAGGCGTTACTGGAGGCCTTCGGGCGCATCGACCCAAAAGGCGGGGGGCAGCGCGTCGCGCTTGCCCCGACACCCATCGAGGATGCTCTGGCCGCGAGCAAAGCAAACTTCGATCCGGTGCACGGCGGCTTCGGTGGCGCACCCAAATTTCCGCATCCGGCCGAACTGCAGCTTTGCCTGAGGCGCTACGCGGCCACCGGCGACGAAGCTGCATTGCACGTCGCAGTGCATACATTGGAGCGCATGGCGCTGGGCGGCATCTATGACCAGTTGGGCGGAGGTTTTTCGCGATATTCGGTGGATGCCGAGTGGATGATTCCTCATTTCGAAAAGATGCTCTACGACAACGGCCCGCTGCTCGGACTGCTTGCCGATGCGTGGACCGTAACGCGCGAGCCGCTGTTCGAACGCGTTGCGGCGCAGACCGCCGAATGGGTTATGCGCGAAATGCAGGAGGGGGGCAGCGACCATTCGGGTGGCTATTATTCGAGCCTGGATGCCGACTCCGAGCACGAGGAAGGCAAGTTCTACGTCTGGACCCTTGAAGAGATCAAGGCGCTGCTTTCTCCGGAAGAGTTCAATGCGGCAGCACCGTACTGGGGTTTCGACGGACCGCCGAACTTCGAATCGGCGCACTGGCATCTGCACGTGACGCGAAATCCGGTGGCCCTGGCGCAGCACCTCGGCATGGACGTGAAGCACTGCATGACATTGATCGAACGGTCACGATCAAGACTGTTCGCCGCGCGCGAGCACCGCGTGCGGCCCGGGCGGGATGAGAAGATCCTTACCAGCTGGAATGCGCTGATGATCGGTGGCATGGCGCGCGCGGGCGCGGTGTTTTGCCGGTCGACATGGATCGAATCGGCGCGGCGCGCGATCGATTTCATCCGTACCACCCTCTGGCGCGACGGCCGGCTGCTCGCGACCTACAAGGACGGTCGCGCTCACCTCAACGCTTATCTTGACGATTATGCGTATCTGCTCGCTGCTGCCATCGAGCTCGTGCAGGCCGATTACAGTTCGCGGACCCTGGAGTTTGCGACACAGCTCGCCGATGCGCTTGTCACGCATTTCGAGGATCGGAACGAGGGCGGCTTTTATTTCACGAGCCACGACCACGAAAACCTCATACACCGCAGCAAGACCGGCCACGACAACGCCACCCCCTCGGGAAATGGAGTGGCCGCCTTCGCGCTGCAGCGGCTTTCCTGTCTCACAGGCGAGCTGCGGTACGCGCAGGCAGCGCAGCGCACGCTGGAGTGCTTTTACCCGGCCATGTGTGCTCAGCCGGCGGGGCACGCGAGCCTGCTCGTGGCGCTTGAAGAAAGCCTTACGCCGACGCGCACCATCATTTTGCGCGGCGCGCCGCCCGACCTCGGCCGCTGGCAGCGCGCGCTTGCAGAACGTTATCTGCCGTCGAGCATGATCGTCACGATCGGTCCCGAGGCGCAGCTCCTACCGCCCGTCTTGGCGAAGCCGCTTGCGGACCGGGCACAGGCGTGGGTATGCGAAGGCGCCATGTGCCGGGCGCCAGTTTCAAATTTGGAGAATCTGCTGGCAACGCTCTAAGCTCGTGATTTCGTGGATGAATTACTGCCGGTCCGGATTGACTTCCTAGGCGGCCGGCACGGATAATCTGCGGATTCATTCCGGAGGCTCCCATGGACCGCTCACGCGCCGTTTCTTTCACGCTCGTCGCCCTGGCTGGATTCGGTATTTCCGGATGCGGAAAACAGGAGCCGCCCGCCGAAGCGAAACAGGCGGCTGCCGCCCCGGGGATATCTGAACTGGTGGTCAAAATAGGCCATGTGGCCCCGTTGACCGGAAATATCGCGCACCTGGGCAAGGACAATGAGAACGGTGCGCGACTCGCCGTGGAGGAAATTAACGCCAAGGGCGTCGTCATTGCGGGCAAGAAGCTCAAGATCGAACTTGTGGGGGAAGACGATCAGGCCGACCCGAAGACCGGTACCGTGGTGGCGCAGAAACTGGTCGACGCGAAGGTCAACGGTGTCGTCGGCCACTTGAATTCCGGAACGACTATCCCGGCCTCCAAGATCTATGCCGACGCCGGAGTTCCACAGATTTCACCCTCGGCCACCAACCCGACGTACACGCAGCAGGGCTTCAAGACCGCGTTTCGCGTAATGGCAAATGACGTCCAGCAGGGCAAAGTTCTGGGCAATTTTGTGGCCCGGAACCTCGGCGCCAAGACGGTCGCGATTATCGACGATCGCACCGCCTATGGACAGGGGCTCGCCGACGAAGTCGCGAAGGCGGCGCAGGCGGGCGGGGCAAAAATCGTGGCGCGTGAGTTTACCCGAAATGACGCAACGGACTTCCGGGCCATTTTGACCAAGATAAAGGGGGAGAAGCCCGACGCTGTGTTCTATGGCGGCATGGACGCGCAGGCAGGACCGATGGCCAAGCAAATGAGACAGCTCGGTATCAAGGCCCGGTTCATGTCCGGTGATGGAGCCTGCACGCCGGAGTTCATGAAGCTGGCTGGTGAGGCGGCCGAAGGCTTCTACTGTACCCAGGCGGGTCTTCCACTTGAGAGGATGACGGACAAGACTTTTGCAGATCGCTACAGGAAGCGCTTCAACGCCGAAGTGCAGATCTACTCGCCGTACAGCTACGACGCGGTAGGCGTGCTGGTCGATGCGATGAAACGGGCGAATTCGGTCGATCCGGCCAAGTACATTTCGGAACTGCCCAAGACATCCTACTCAGGACTGACCGGCAGAGTCGCGTTCGACGAAAAGGGCGACGTGAAGAACGGCGCCATCACCCTGTACGAAACCAAGCAAGGCAAGCTAAACGTACTCGAGGTGGTCGGAGGCAGCACCGACACGCCTGCTGCTCAAGCGGCGAGGAAGTGAAGTAGCAACGCTTTTCGCTACACGACGGCACCATTGGTGACGGGGTGCCGCTGTGGTTCAATGGGTGCTGTGAACTTGGACATCCTGCTTCAGCAGATCCTCAACGGACTGGTGCTCGGTAGCGTCTACGCATTGGTGGCGCTGGGTTACACCATGGTCTATGGCGTGCTTGGCTTGATTAACTTCGCTCACGGCGAAGTGGTCATGATCGGCGCGCTGAGCACCCTCAGCGTGTCACGCCTGCTGCACAACGTGTTCCCCGGTCTTCCTGGACCCGCCGTGCTGCTGTTTTCTACCCTCGCCGCGATTCCCGTTTGCATGCTGCTCGGCTACGCCATCGAACGCGTGGCCTACCGGCCGCTGCGTCGTGCCCCGCGCTTGGCGCCTTTGATCACTGCGATCGGGGTGTCGATCCTGCTGCAGAACGTCGCGATGGTGGTCTGGGGGCGCGGATACCACAGCTTCCCCGCGTATGTATCCACTGAGCCATTCCAATTCTTCGGCGCTACGATGACTCCGGTGCAGGTCGTGATTATCGCGGTTGCGATAGCGATCATGGCGGGCCTGATGGTCCTGGTGCATCGAACCAAGCTCGGGCGCGCCATGCGCGCAACGGCGGAGAACCAGTCGGTGGCCGGGCTGATGGGTGTCGACATCAATGCCATCATCTCGGTCACTTTCGTCATAGGCTCTGCGCTCGCGGCGGTCGCGGGAGTGATGGTGGCAGCCAATTACTCGATCGCGCATTACTACATGGGATTCGTGCTGGGCTTAAAGGCATTTACCGCGGCGGTGCTGGGGGGAATCGGCAACCTCGGGGGCGCCATGGCGGGGGGACTGCTGCTCGGAATTATCGAGAGCCTTGGGGCAGGCTACGTCGGCGATCTCACGGGTGGGTTTCTGGGCAGCAATTACCAGGATGTCTTTGCGTTCTTCGTGCTGATCGTCGTGCTCGTATTCCGGCCCTCAGGACTGATGGGTGAACGGGTGGCCGAGAGGGCGTGAGAAACGGATGCACGAATCTGTCGGCGATTCCTCGCCGGTATCGCGGGGCGACACACGACTGAGACCATGCCTGCTGAGGGGCGGAACGAGGTATACGAGTGGCCGACTGGCTCGATAAGGTCAAACGCAATCCCAGCGCAAGATGGATCGGCGTTGCGCTGATCGCAGCCGCGCTTGCTACCCTGCCCATCGTAGCTGGCGAGGTGGGCGGACGCGGATGGGTGCGCATCGTAGATTTCGCGCTGCTATATGTGATGCTCGCGCTCGGCCTGAACATTGTGGTCGGTTTCGCGGGTCTGCTCGACCTTGGCTACATCGCCTTTTACGCAGTCGGCGCTTACACCTACGCTTTGCTGGCCTCGCCGCATTTCGGACTCCATTTGCCCATCTGGCTGGTATTGCCTTTGGGCGCCGGGATGGCCGGGGTGTTCGGCCTGTTGCTGGGCGCACCGACGCTTAAGCTGCGCGGCGATTACCTGGCGATTGTCACGCTGGGTTTCGGCGAGATTATCCGGATCTTTCTAAATAATCTCAACGCGCCAGTCAACATCACCAACGGTCCACAGGGAGTAAACAGGATCGATCCAATTTCGTTCGGCGGTTTCATGCTCGCCAAACCGCTCGACGTTCTCGGATTTAGTGTTCCGTCCGTGCACCTTTACTATTACCTGTTCTTGATGCTCGCACTGCTTGTTATCGTCGTCAGCTTGCGCCTGGAGAATTCACGTATCGGAAGGGCATGGGTGGCGATCCGGGAGGACGAGGTCGCGGCCAAGGCGATGGGGATAAACACCCGCAATATAAAGTTGCTTGCCTTTGCGATGGGTGCGAGCTTCGGCGGCATTTCAGGGGGCTTGTTTGCCGGGTTTCAGGGCTTTGTCAGCCCGGAGAGCTTCATCCTTATGGAATCGATCGTCGTGCTGTGCATGGTGGTTCTTGGCGGCATGGGACACATCCCTGGCGTGATACTCGGCGCCGTGCTGCTCGCAGCGATGCCCGAAGTGTTTCGCAACACCATCGTGCCTGTGCAACGGCAGCTGTTCGGGAAAATTGTGTTCGACCCGGAAGTCGTGCGCATGTTGCTCTACGGCTTCGCGCTGGTGCTGGTGATGTTGTTTCGCCCGTCCGGCATTTGGCCGTCGACCACACGCAAGCGTGAGCTTGCGTCGTGAACTGGGTCAAGCGTGAGCTTGCGTCGTGAACTGGGTCAAGCGTGAGCTTGCGTCGTGAACTGGGTCAAGCGTGAGCTTGCGTCGTGAACGTAGCTGCGACGGGGGGCGCGGAATGATTGCACTGCTTGAGGCGCGCGGCGTGGGCAAGCGTTTTGGCGGCCTGGATGCGCTCTCGCAGGTTTCGTTGTCGATTGTTCGCGGCGAGATATACGGTTTGATCGGCCCAAACGGAGCTGGAAAGACGACGCTTTTCAACGTGCTCACAGGCTTGTACCGGCCCGATGCGGGCGGGTTCGTGTTCGACGGCGCGCCGCTGCCCAAAAGCGAGCCGCATCGCGTTGCGGCAGCGGGTATTGCGCGAACGTTCCAGAATATCCGGCTCTTCGCCAACATGAGTGCCCTGGAAAACGTCATGGTGGGGCGCCATGTGCGTACGAAAGCCGGCGTGATAGGCGCGATGCTCAGGAATGCGGCCACCCGCGCAGAGGAACGGGAGATTCAGGCTCGCGCTACGGATCTGCTCGACTATGTTGGACTCGTGGCGCGAATGAACGAGTTGGCCCGGAACCTTTCCTATGGCGATCAGCGGCGCTTGGAGATTGCACGCGCACTTGCCACGGAGCCCAAGCTGCTCGCGTTGGACGAGCCCGTAGCCGGAATGAACGCGACGGAAACCGCTGCGCTGCGCGCGCTGCTCGAGGCGATCCGGGCCGACGGCATAACCCTTCTGCTGATCGAGCACGACGTAAAACTGGTGATGGGGTTGTGCGATCGCGTCGCCGTTCTCGATTATGGAACGAAGATCGCCGAGGGCGCCCCGGCCGAGGTGCAGCGCGACCCAAAAGTCATCGAAGCCTACCTGGGTAGCGCGCTACATGCTTGAGGTGCGTGGTCTCCATGTTCACTACGGCGGCATTGCGGCCGTAAAGGGGGTCGATTTGGAGGTGGCCTCGGGGGAACTCGTCTGCCTTATCGGAGCCAACGGCGCTGGCAAGACGACAACGCTCGGGGCAATCGCGGCATTGGTGTCTCCGTCTGCAGGCGAGATAACGCTGGGAGGCGAGCGCACGGCCGGGCTGGCGTCTTTCCAATTGGTGCGCCGCGGTCTGGCGCTGGTGCCCGAGGGGCGAGGAGTGTTCGGAAGGCTTAACGTGCGCGAGAACCTCGAGATGGGCGCCTATCATCGCAGCGACCGGGAGATCGGGCATGATTTGGAAAAGGTCTTCGCACTGATGCCTCGGCTGCAGGAGAGGTGTTACCAGACCGGAGGCACGCTCTCCGGAGGCGAACAGCAGATGCTGGCGATAGGACGCGCTCTGATGAGCCGCCCGAAGCTGCTGCTCCTGGACGAGCCGAGCATGGGACTTGCACCGCTGATGGTGCAGAAAGTGTTCGAGACCATCCAGGCAGTCGCGCGCGACGGGGTAACGATACTGCTCGTGGAACAGAACGCCAGACTTGCGCTAGAGCTGGCCGGACGGGGCTACGTAATGGAAGGCGGCTGCATCACGCTCGCGGGCCAATCGGCGGCGCTGCTCGCCGACAGCCGGGTACGCGAAGCTTATCTCGGGGAATAGTCCGCGTACCACTTGGCGGCGGGGCCGAAGAACCTGCTGCCCAATTCGATCACAACGGGCGCATGTGGAGCGGGACAGCGATATCCTTATCCCGAACCCGGTGTCCGGCGACCCACTTGCTCCGTGGCGATAAGTTTGCGGATCTGGACGAGCTTCGCCTTGAGCCGCTTCTCGTTTTCCCGACCCACGCGCAGCAGGATCTTCTGCCCGCTCGCCAGACGTTCCAGGGCGGGGTCCGAAAAGCGATAGAGCAGCCAGGGTCGCGACGGTTTGATCGGTCCCTGAACTTCCGGAAGTTCGACTTTAAGAGGAGTTGACGGTATGGGCGTTTCGAGCAGCAAATCGATCACTTCGACCAGGCGGTCATTGAAGTGTTTTCCAGGATAGCCGAGGGTCTCGTAGGCGCGCTGGAACAGCGGGTAGAGCAGCTTGTACAGCGCAACAGCGCGAGCGGTGTCCACCGATTCGGCCAGGGCGACGAACGGCCGGTAGCGGGCCGCGTTCTTAGAGCTGATGATACGCTCGTTCCCGGCGGTCTCGACGTTGAAGCGTCCGGGGGTCGGGTGAATCGGCCACATCCTCGGTGGTGCGAGCGAGCGGGCCAGATTGTCAACGGTGGCAACCACGCTGCGCACGAAATTCTCGATCCGGACGTGGGTCTTAACTCTCTTCGCGCCGAGCAGCCCCGTGATCTGCTCTTTGACAAAAGCATCGGCACGCTCGATCGGAGGCAATGGCGTCGCGCTTGGCGCCTCGTCAATCGGATGGCGGATCGCAGGCTCAGCCGGCGCCGGCGCGGGCGGCGCAACGATCGGGGCGGCTGAAACGACCGGTGCCGGCGGTGGCGGTTGTTGCGGCGCCTGTCGCAGCCAAAAATAAGCGCCGATCGCGATCAAAATCAGGACCGACCCCAGCCCAACCCATAGTTGTTTGTTCATCGCCACCTCGTCTTGGAGTAATGGGGTGTGCAGCGGCTGACCCGCATATTACGCCCATCAGATGCGGACGGTAAATTCGACGCAGCGCTGCGCAGTGATACTGACGGCCGCCGGATACGTCTTCGGCATGGTCCGGGGGCGGGGCCTTATGCCGGGCGATCCGCTGCGGTGGTGAACGAATCCGCGTAGAACTCGTTTTCCGGCAGCGCACAGTGGGTTGTGAAATCAAGCCGTGCCGCATCGACCATCACCGGCACGCCGCAGGCGTAGACCTGGTAAGCGGAAAGTTCGGGGAAATCCTCCATTACCGCACGGTGAACGAAACCGGAGCGCCCGGTCCAGTTGTCCTCCGGGAGCGCGTCCGAGATGACGGGAACGAACTTAAAAACGGCGTGATCGGCTGCCCACCTGACCGGCAGGTCACGCATGTACAGGTCACTTGGCCGGCGGCCGCCCCAGTACAGCGTCATCGGACGTGCAATTCCCTTCGCCAGGGCGTTCTCAATGATTGCTTTGATGGGAGCAAAGCCGGTGCCGCTTGCCACGAATATGATGGGCTTGGTGCTATCTTCCCGCAAGAAGAACGTCCCGAACGGCGCCTGGAAGCGCAAAATTTCGCGCTCCTTCATCCTGTTGAACACGTGGTCGGTAAACGCACCGCCCGCCACGTGGCGAATGTGCAACTGCAGCAATTCATCGTCGTGCGGTGCGTTGGCCATGGAAAAGCTGCGCCGCGTGCCGTCCTTGAGCATGATGTCCAAATACTGTCCGGCGAGGAACTGCAGCCTTTCGTTTGTCGGCAGCTTCAGGCAAAGGATAACCACGTCGTCGGTCGGCCGCTCTATCCTTTGCACTCGGCAGGGAAACGTTCGAATCTGGATGTCGCCCGCTTTGCGCACCTCGCGGGCTTCGATCACGACGTCGCTCAACGGGCGCGCCTGACAGAACAGAGTCATCCCTGATTCGCGATCGGCATCGCTGAGGGCCCTGCTTGCATATTTGCCGTAGTCGACGCTGCCTTCGATAAGCTTGCCCTTGCAACTGCCGCAGGCGCCATCTCGGCATCCATAGGGCAGAACGAGGCCTTCCCTCATCGCGGCCTGCAATATCGACTCGCCGGAATTGGCGGTGATCTTGTGGCCGGAATTTCGAATCGTGATCTGATGGGTCATGGGGCAGCAGGGTAAAATTCGCGCATGGCACAAGGACGTCTACTGGTCATAGGCTGCGGCAATGTGGCCCGGCGCGCGTTGCCTCAATGGCTGCAGCACTATGATGTTACCGCGCTCGTTCGTGGACCCGACCCGGCGCTTGCCGCGGCCGGAGTTCACCTGACCACTGGCGACCTCGACAAGCCGCAAACGCTGTTACCGCTCGCCGGCAACGCGGACCTGGTGGTGCACGCCGCCCCACCCGCGGAATCCGGCACGAAGGATGTTCGTACCCGCAATTTTCTCGCTGCGCTTGATGGACGTTCCGGCCCATCGCGGGCAAAGCGTAAAAGCGGCGCAATGTTACCACAGCGGGTGGTGTACATCAGCACCAGCGGCGTCTATGGAGACTGTGGCGGTGATTACGTGGACGAGTCGCGTTCGCGCAACGCCCTCACCGATCGTGCGCGTCGCCGAGTCGATGCGGAAATACGGATTTCACGCTGGTGCGGCGAACGCGGTATCGCGCTGGTAATCTTGCGCGTGCCGGGTATTTACGCTTCCGACCGCCTGCCGCTGGCGCAGCTCGAACGGGGCACACCGGTGCTTACGGACGAGGACGATGTCTACACGAATCACATCCACGCCGATGACCTGGCTGCAATACTTACGCTCGCTCTTTCTCGCGGAGAAGGTGTCTACAACGCAAACGATGACAGCGAAATGAAAATGGGAACCTATTTCGATCTTGTTGCGGATCGCATGGACCTGCCGCGGCCGCCGCGTGTGTCCCGGGCCAGCGCACCTGGAAGGATCTCTCCGCTGATGCTTTCCTTCATGAGCGAGTCCCGCCGCCTCGTCAACCGTCGCATCAAATGCGATCTTGGTATTCGCTTGCGTTACCCGACCGTGTACGAGGGTCTGCCGCAGGCGACGCATCACGGCCACTGAGCCGCGAAACGGCCACCTTCGCCATCGGTTCAGATAGATTCCGACCGCGACATGGAAACGCTGCTGGTGCTCACCAATCTTCCGGACCTCGCGAGTGCGCGGCGGCTGGCGCAGTCACTGGTTGAGGCGCGAGTCGCCGCGTGCATCAACATCCTTGCGCCTTGCGAATCGGTATTCAAGTGGGACGGGAAACTTGAAACCGGGCAGGAATATCCGATGCTGATCAAGACCACGCGTGAGAGCTACGCGCCCCTCGAGGCGGCAATCCGTGCGAGTCATCCGTATGAACTTCCCGAAATCATTGCTGTCCCAGTCGTGGCAGGTCTCTCGGACTACCTCGACTGGGTCGCCAGCGAAACGAGTCCGCTCGATCAAACGGGCCAATAGGCACCGATGAACCCAGTACCCGCGGATTGGACGACGAATTCGAGGTTCTTGATCACATGCCAAATTGAGGCAACTCATTTTGGCCGGGCTTAGACCGTCCATGCGCCAATTCGCTCGGCTGTTCTTCCTTCTTTGGCTGTTGTGTGCCGCGCCCGCGATGCGGGCGGCGGGAACGGACGACCTACTGCCGCCGGATAAGGCGTTTCGGTTTTCCGCCCGCGCGTTGAATGCCAGCACGATCGGGGTGAGCTACAAGATCGCCGACGGCTATTACTTGTATCGGGAACGGTTCCGTTTTGCCACGGAACCGGCCGGCGTGAAACTGGGCGCCGCGCAGTTTCCGCGCGGGGAGATTCACAACGATCCGTTCTTCGGTCGCGTGGAAACCTACCGCAGGGATCTGCGCTTTGTGCTGCCGATAGAAGGTGCCGGCGGCCCGGATCGCTTCCGGCTTAAAGTGACATCGCAGGGCTGTGCCGATTCGGGAGTGTGTTACGTCCCGCATGACCAGTACGCCGAGATTCGGCTCACCGCGGCGAGTTCGGACTCCCCTGTATCTTCGGGGGTGTTATTCAGCGCCCCGCCGCCGCGGTTCCTGAGCAGTGCGGCGCCGGCGCCGCGCCTGTTGACATCAGCGAGCGATACCGACGTTGCCGCCGTGTTCCAATCCGGGGCCGCCTGGTTCGTGCTTGCGAGCTTTTTCGGCGTCGGGCTGTTACTCGCGTTTACTCCCTGCATGCTACCGATGATCCCGATCCTTTCGGGCATTATCGTCGGCGAGGGCCGCGGAATGAACAAACTGCGTGCACTCATCCTGTCGCTCTCTTACGTGGCGGGTATGTCGGTGACCTATGCCGTGGCCGGGATAGCGGCGGCTTATTCCGGTTCGCTGCTCGTCTCGGCGTTGCAGAACCCTTGGGTGCTGAGTGCGTTCGCACTCGCTTTCGTTTGGCTGGCGCTGTCGATGTTCGGTTTTCACGACATCCAGCTTCCCGGGTTCATGCACCAGCATCTTTCGGCGGCACATCACAGGCTTGAGGGGGGACGGCTAGCCTCAGTCGCGTTGATGGGCGTGCTATCCGCGATTATCGTGAGTCCGTGCGTTGCCGCACCGCTTGCCGGTGCATTGCTGTACATCAGCCAGACCCGAGACGTGCTAATGGGCGGAGCTGCGCTGTTCGTGATGGCGCTGGGCATGGGTGTGCCGCTGGTGGCGGTGGGCGTATCCGAGGGTGCGTTGCTGCCGAAGGCCGGGCCGTGGATGAAGACCGTGAAGAAGTTTTTCGGCACGTTGTTATTGGGTGTCGCGCTCTGGATCGTGTCGCCGGTGATTCCCGTGATCGTGCAGACGCTCGGCTGGGCCGCGTTGCTCATTGTTTCGGCGATGTTCTTGCGTGCCATCGATCCTCTGCCCGCTGAGGCCTCCGGCTATGCGCGCTTATGGAAAGGTGTGGGGCTGATCGCTCTGGTGGCGGGTGTGGCGCTACTGATTGGGGCGTTGTCGGGTGCGCGCGACCCGCTGCAGCCGCTGGCCGGGCTGCGAGCGGCGGCAGGCGGTGGAGGTCAGACGGCCCCGGTGCGCTTCGAGCGCGTCAACAGCCTTGCCGAACTGGACACCAGGCTCGAGGCAACCGTAACGCCGGTGATGCTCGATTTTTACGCCGACTGGTGCGTGAGCTGCAAGGAAATGGAGCGCTACACCTTCAGCGACCCCCAGGTGCAGGCCAAGCTTGCCGGGATGTTGCTGCTGCAGGCCGACGTGACCGCCAACAGCGCCGAGCACAAGGCGCTGCTCAGACGCTTCCGGCTGTTCGGGCCGCCCGGGATTATCTTCTTCGACAGGAACGGTCGCGAGATCGAGCAACTGCGCGTGATCGGCTACCAGCCGGCCGCAAGCTTCCTCAAAACGCTCGAGCGCGTCGAGAGCTTCTGATTCTTTACTGTACAAATGGGCAACGTTTCCTATTCTGATAGTTTAGGGCGCAACGCTTGAACGTACTCCTGGTTTACCCCCCTTCTCCAGATACCTTCTGGAGCTTTAGGCATGTCCTGAAGCTGGTCTCGAAGAAGGCGGCATTTCCGCCGCTGGGCCTGCTCACGGTCGCGGCCATGCTGCCGCGCTCTTGGAATCTGAGGCTCGCCGATCTCAACATCGCGCCGCTCAGCGACCACGCGCTCGCTTGGGCCGATTACGTCTTTTTGAGCGGGATGATCGTGCACAAGGGCTCCGCACACGAAATTGCCGCGCGCTGCGCCGCGCTCGGCAAGCCCGTGCTCGCCGGGGGCCCGCTTTTCACTACGGGGCACGCGGATTTCCCGGAAATCCCGCATTTCGCGCTCGGCGAAGTCGAAGACCTGATCGAAGACGTGGTGCAGGACATGGAGCGCGGCTCGTTGCGGCCCACGTACCGCTCGGGCACCTGGCCCGACCTGCGCAAGGTGCCGGTGCCACGCTGGGACCTGATCGATTTGCGCGATTACGTCACCATGCCGGTCCAGTTTTCCCGCGGCTGCCCGTTCAACTGCGAGTTCTGCGACATCGTGGTCATGAACGGGCGCGTTCCCCGCACCAAGGAGCCCGTCCAGGTGGTGCGCGAGCTGGAGGCCCTGCGCCTTGCCGGCTGGAAGGATATGGTCTTCATCGTCGATGACAACTTCATCGGCAACCGCAGACGCACCAGGGAATTGCTCGGCGAACTCATTGCATGGCGCGGGCGAGTGAAGCCGATGATCGGCTTCCTGACCGAAGCGTCGGTGAACCTGGCGGATGAGGCCGAACTGTGCGAGCTGATGGTGAAGGCGGGGTTCAAGAAGGTGTTCCTCGGCATCGAAACCCCCTCGGCTGAAGGCCTCGAGGAGTGCGGAAAGCAGCAGAACCGAAGACGCGATCTGGGCGACTCGGTGCGTATGCTGCAGCGCGCCGGGCTGGAAGTGATGGGCGGGTTCATCATCGGCTTTGACAGCGACCCGCAGGACATATTCAAGCGGCAGTTCGAGTTCATCCAGCAGTCGGGTGTCGTGACGGCCATGGTCGGCCTGCTCACGGCGCTGCCGCAGACCGAGCTGTACCGGCGTCTGGTGCACGAGGGCCGTATCCTCGCGGAGACCTGCGGCAACAATACCGACGCGGCGATCAATTTCGTCACAAGGCTCGACCGCGAGTTCCTGATTTCGGGATACGGCGAGTTGATGCGCAAGCTCTACGAGCCGACGCACTATTACCGGCGCATTCGCGTTTTCCTGCGCACCTATCGGCGGCGCGGACCGTCGCTGCGGCTGTCGGGGGCGGAATTGAAGGCGTTCCTGAAATCGCTCTGGGTGCTCGGCGTCTGGCAGACTGGGCGGCGCGCGTACTGGGGGCTGTTCTGGTCGACGCTGGTCGCCAGCCCCGGTAAATTTCACATGGCGATGGAACTCTCCATCCTGGGCTACCACTTCCGACGCATCGCCGGCCGTCTCTGATCAGGCCGGAACCCACCTCGGGCTGGCAAGCACCACCGAAGTCGCAACTTGGCGCTCCGGGATGTTCCAGTATTTCTTCAGCAGCGCCCGGGTTTCGGGGCGACCAAGCACCCGGTAGCCGTGCTTTTCATAGAAACGAATCGCCCAAATCGCGTCGGCCCACGTGCCGATGAGAATTGGTTTGGCAGTCAGCCCTTCCAGATGGCGTAGCAAGAGACTGCCGATGCCCTGTCCTCGGTGTCGGGTGCGCACGTAGGCATGCCGGATGAGATCGACCTCGCCCCGCTGCTGAATACCCATGACGCCCGCCAATTCACCGGCGACCTCGGCGCCCCAGAACACGACGCCGTCAGCAGTTTCGCCTGCCAATTCCTCAAGCCCCATGTAGGGCTCATGCCATCGATCCGCAGGAATCACGCCCCGGTAGGCCTCCGCCGCGTCGTTGATGATCGCGCAGATGACGGGCAACTCGTCGGGGGTGCAGGCTCGAATCACGTTCCGTCCCGTTGTAAGGCGTTCCATAACCGCCGTAGGCCTTCCAGCCCACCTGTTCGCAATCCATAGCCTCGGCCTTCGGGGACCCATGCTTCGGTTGGGTTGATGCGGATCAGCAAGCCTTGAGCGGTTTCGCCGAAATGCCGAACCGATGGGATCGCGGTTCCGGCTCCGATCTCGATGACCACCGGTCGCTGCACGTTCCTCAACCATTCGTGCAGCGCGGCGTATTGTGTCTGCTGCCGCGATTCGATCCATCCCCAGTCGCCGAACATGAGTATATTGGGTCGGGCAAGCCCCGCGCATTCCGGGCACGCCGGCAATGCAGAGCGCAGCAGGCACCGCTCGGTGTCAATCTCGGGTTCGAGATCGCAGGCTGACCAGATCTTCTCGGTGCAGCCGTGCATGCATTGCAGGTGGTGGATGGAACCGTGGATTTCGCATATGCGCTCCACCGGGTATCTCGCCTTCGTGAACTGGCCGTCGACGTTGCTGGTGAACACAAAGACGCCGTTCGGCATCGACTCGCCGATATTCTTTAGAATGGCGAAACCCTCGTGCGGCTCGGTGCGCCGGTAAAGCGCGAGCCGATGGCCGTAGAACCCCCAGGCAAGCCGCGGGTTGGCCTCGAACGCCGCCGGGCCCGCTATCGATTCGAACGCGATTCGCGCGCGCCCTAGCGCCGGGTAGGCACGCCAAAATCCCTGGGTGCCGCGAAAATCTGGCAGCCCCGAATCGACGCCCATGCCGGCCCCCGCGGTGATCAACAGCCCGTCGGCTTGACGAATAGCCTCAGCGCAACGACGATACGCCGCAGCCGCAGTCATCGAACGACCCTGTTGTTTCCGCCAAACCGCATCGGATGACGTCAAAATTGGTCAAGGCAAAATATTGGCCCCGATCCAGCACGGGGCAGCAACATCTCCAACCGGTCGTCAACTCAAGCCAAATTATAATGGCGACCTAATTCGGAGACAGCTATGCGTACCTACGTCCAGGGCATCGATCATGCGGTGTTCGCAGTGCACGATCTCAACGTGGCACGCGACACGTTCGAACGGATGGGATTTGCGCTGACTCCGCGTGGCCATCACACGCTTGGCTCACAGAATCACTGCATCGTGTTCGGCGATGATTACCTCGAGTTGCTCTGGCTTCCTCCGGAGCTGAATACGCGCCCCTTTATCGCCGATTTTCTGGCGCATGGCGAAGGCTTGGCGGCGTTGGCGTTGAAGACAGGAGACGCCGATGCGGCGTTTGCCGAACTGCAGGCCGCGGGGCTGGAACCCTCCGCGCCTATGGATTTCTCGCGGCCGGTAAGTTGTTCGGACAGTATCCGCAGCGCGCGGTTTCGCACGTTGGACATAGGCGCACGGCACGCCCCCTGCGGGCGATTGTTCCTGTGCCAGCACCGGACCCCCGAGCTAGTGTGGCGCCCTGAATGGCAGCATCACGACACCGGTGCCAAGGCCATTGCTGCGGTCGCAGTCGTTGCGCCCGATGTTGCAACCACCGCGACCGCGTACGCGAGGATTTTCGATCGGCAGGCGACTGGGATCGCCGAGGGCCTACTCGTGGAAACCGGTGCCGCGCCGATCGCGGTGGTCGCCGACGAGAGCCTCGCCAAGCGCCTTCCGGGAGTGCGGATCAGCGCCCGCCCCGCCCCGCTGATGGCCGCATTGTTCATCCGGGTTGAAGACCGCAGCCACGCGGAGCAAAGGCTGCGACGGGGCGGATTTCATCCTGTACGCGTGCCGGACGGCTCGATCGCGATTGATGCCGGCGAAGCGCACGGGGTGGCGGTGGTATTTGGCTAGGCAACTTCACTCAGCCACCTAGCTGCGTCGAGTGCAAAATAGGTGAGAATGCCATCGGCGCCGGCGCGCTTGAAAGCGAGCAGCGCTTCAAGCGCGCAATTCCTTTCTTCCAGCCAGCCATTGCGAAATGCCGCCTTAAGCATCGCGTATTCGCCGCTCACCTGGTAGACGAAGGTCGGGGCCCTGAACTCCTGCTTGACGCGCCTGACGATGTCCAGATAGGGCATACCCGGTTTTACCATCACCATGTCCGCGCCTTCCTGCAGGTCCAGCCCAACTTCCCAAAGCGCTTCGTCGCTGTTTGCGGGGTCCATCTGATAGGTGAACTTGTCGCCCTTGCCAAGCGCGGTACTGGATCCGACCGCGTCGCGGAATGGACCATAGAACCCTGAGGCATACTTGGCCGAATAGGCCATGATCCGTGTAGCGATCAGGTTGCGCGCTTCCAGTCCAGCGCGGATGCGTCCGATGCGACCGTCCATCATGTCCGACGGCGCAACAATATCAACGCCCGCAATAGCATGGGTAAGTGCTTGCCTTTCCAAAATCGTCAAGGTTTCGTCGTTTAGAATGTAGCCCGTCTTGTCGATAATGCCGTCCTGACCGTGCGAGGTGTACGGGTCAAGGGCGACATCGGTCATCACGCCCAACTCTGGAAAGCGCTGCTTCAGTGCCGCGACCGCTCGTGGGACCAAGCCCTTGGGATTGATCGCCTCTCTTCCGTCAGGGGTCTTGAGCGAGGGTTCAATCGACGGAAAAAGCGCGATGGCCGGCACGCCGTATTTGAGACAGCGCTCGGCCACAGGGAGCAACTTGTCCAGCGTTAAACGGGATACTCCCGGCATTGACGGTACTGCTTGAGTCTTTCCCTTGCCGTCGATAATGAACACCGGATAGATAAAATCACTTGAAGTGAGCACATGCTCGCGCATCAAGCGACGTGAAAACTCGTCTCGTCGCATGCGGCGCATTCTTATGCCAGGGTAGCTGCCATACGCGTTCATAAATGGCCCTTTCTCGTTGATTGCTTGAATCTCTATAAATCAAGGACTTCGAACTAATTCGGCTGGTTCGGGAACCTTCTCGTCTGGCTGCCGATCATACAGCCAGATGATTGTGAAATCGTCTCCCGCTTCACCTCCCTGAGCGGGTGCCTTAAATCATTAAGGCATTTTGGTCCTCGGGCTTTAATCCCCTTTTAGCCCGGGGGCTTTTGTTTTTTTGCTGGGGCGGGCGCGTGCGCGGATAGCCGAGCCGTTGGATTAGTTGCAGGTCATCGCCGGTCTGTGTCTTTGAGCGCATCGTTCGTCATGAACCACGCGCCAAGCACCGTTTCCGCATCATCAATGCCAGTGCGCTTAAGGCTCGAAAAGAGTTGTGCCGACCAGCAGGATGAGGCAGCGTGCAGTGCATGTCGAACCCCTCGAAGGGTATGCAGCGCCGCAGAGCGCGACAATTTATCCGTCTTGGTCAGTAGAGCATGAACCGGCTTGCGAGTCGGGCCGAACCACTCGAGAAGGTCCGTGTCGAGTTGCGTAAGCGGGTGGCGTATGTCCATTACGAGCACGAGGCCGACGAGTTGCCTGCGAGTGCGCAAATACTCGCCAAGAACCCGACCCCACGGCGCGCGCGTGGCAGCCGGAACCTGAGCGTAACCATAACCTGGTAGATCAACGAGAAACCGCCCGTCGCCCAGGCCGAAAAAATTGATCAACTGGGTGCGGCCTGGCGTCTTGCTGACGCGGGCCAGTCGGCGCTGGCCGGTGAGCGTGTTTATCACGCTCGATTTGCCTGAATTCGAGCGGCCGGCGAAGGCGATTTCGCACGTGCTTTCGTTCGGCAGCGCCATGAGGTCCGGCGCGCTCGTCAAGAAGCTGGCCCGGCGGAATAGTGGCGCGCTCATGGTACGGGAGAAGGCCTGCAAAGCTGCTGGCTGGGTATGTTTAAGCTACGGTAGAATATCAGCTTTTCATTCTCGCCCCGCCCAAAGGAGATGTGATGAAAAGAGCCATCTTGAGTTCGGCTCTTTCGCTTTCGGTCCTGGTCGCCTCCTCCTGCGTGGCGGCGCAACCGTCGGCGAAGCCTGACCTTGCAAAGGGACAGGCCATCGCTTCCCAGGCGTGCGCCGCCTGCCACGGTGCCGATGGAAACAGCCCGACGCCGGCGAACCCTCATCTTGCCGGCCAGGTGCGTGAGTACCTTGAGAAGCAACTCCACAATTTCAAGGTAGCGCAGGGCAATAAGCCTGAACGGGACAACGCGATCATGGCCGGAATGGTCGCGAATTTGTCCACCGACGATATGCGCAACGTCGCCGCGTATTTCGCTGGTAGCAAGCTCAGCGGCGGCGTTTCGCGGAGTCGTGAACTGGTTTTCCTGGGCCAGAAGCTGTACCGGGCCGGTAACCCCGCTACCGGGCTGCCTGCCTGCGCAGGCTGCCATGGCCCGACCGGCGCCGGCATTCCGTCTCAGTATCCGCGCCTGGCAGGACAGTATGCCGAGTACACACTCGCCCAGCTGAAAGCATTCCACGACAAGCGCCGGGCGAACGACACCAACAGGATGATGCGTTCGATTGCCGCGAAAATGAGCGATACAGAAATGCGTGCGGTCAGCGACTACATTGCCGGCCTTCGCTGACGGGGTCGCCGACCGTCTGCGGCACGGACAGTCCGCCGACGTTCTTCTTTCGTGACAACCGGCGCCGATCTGAAGGTCACAGCAAACCCCGTGGTCGCGCTCATGGTTCCGAACCCTGGAATAATCCGGCTCCTCCTTTGTTTACGTTATGAAGCAACGAACTAATGAATAGCGAAGACATCCTCGAGCAGATTCCGCGGCTGCGGCGCTACGCGCGCGCGCTGCTCGGGGACCGTTATGCGGCCGACGATCTGGTGCAGGACACGCTGGAGCGGGCACTGAGCAAGTATCACCTCTGGCGCGCGGGAAGCGATCTGAGAGCCTGGCTCTTCGCGATAATGCACAACGTGTTTGTAAATCAGGTGCGCGGCAGGCGCGCCGAAATTGAAAGGACGATGGAAGAACTTCCCGACATCGCAGTAAGGGAAACTCATTCGGACGCTCTCGAAGTGGCCGACGTGGACCGCGCCTTGCGGGCGTTACCCGACGAGCAGCGCGAGGTACTGCTGTTGGTCGTGCTCGAAGAGATGAGCTACGAGGAAGCAAGCCGCGCGCTAAACGTGCCGATCGGCACCGTGATGTCGCGTCTGTCGCGCGGCCGGGAGCGCATGCGCCGGCTTATCGCGGGCGCACGGCAATCGGTACCGTTGCAGGTGGTGAAATGACTCAAGTGCTCGAAGACGATCTGCATGCATTCGTAGACGGAGTTCTGGATCCGGCGCGAAGCGCCGAGGTGACGGCTTACTTGGCCGACCGGCCCGATGAGGCAGAGCGCGTGCGCGCATATCGCGCACAGAACGCGGGCTTGCACGCGCTTTTTGATCATGTGCTCAACGAGCCGGTTCCGGCGGGCTTGAAAGTGACGAGGCCAGCGCGGCGCTGGCGTCCGATCGCGCTTGCTGCGAGCGTGTTGTTCACGGGCGTGGCGATAGGATGGATGATTGCGCGCGGTGGCGTCACGCAGGCCTACCGGACGACGCCCTCTCTGGCGCACTCGGCAGCCATTGCGCACGCTGTGTATTCACCGGAGGTGCGGCATCCGGTCGAGGTCGGTGCCGATCAGGAAGACCATCTGGTCAGATGGTTATCCAAACGGTTGGGGACCCAGCTTCGCGCGCCGAAGCTCGTGCCGCTTGGCTATGATCTGGTCGGAGGCCGGTTGCTGTCGGGACCACGAGGTCCCGTTGCGCAGTTCATGTACCAGGAAGCGACCGGCAAGCGGCTCACCCTTTACGTGTCGGGGGTGCAGGGCGACATGCCTGACACGGCGTTTCGGTTCAGCCAGGAGGGTAGTGTCTCCGTCTTTTACTGGGTCGATCGAGACTACGGCTACGCCCTTTCCGGAGACATCAAACGCGAGGCGCTGCTCGCGGTCGCAACCGCGGTCTATCGGCAACTTAGTCCATGAGTTTCCAGCGCCTGAAGCGGCACTCGGGCAGCCACGCTGCGATTTGAACACACGTTGCCCCGGAGCCGCTTGGCCGATGGGGGGGCAAGAGCAATACCGTGGCCGAATGTAACGTTTCGATGCCTGGATCCGAAGTAACCAGATCGACCGACAGCGGACTCCAACGAGAAAAGGGGCGTGCCATGCTGATACGACGACCGGATGCGATAAAACCCTCGGAAATTACCCCCGATAGCGTCTATCTGCGTCGGCGGGAATTCGTGAAGGCTGGCGTAGCGATGCTCGCCGGCGCCACCGGTTTGGTTTCGGCGGGCTCGGTCGAGGCGCAGGGTCGGGGGAAGAAGCTCGCGGGTGCGCGCATGAGCAATTTCAGCACGATGGAAAAAGCCAATAGCTATAAGGAAATAACCAGCTACAACAACTACTATGAATTCGGGACCGACAAGTCCGATCCGGCGAGCTATGCGCAAAAGCTGAAAACGCGGCCCTGGACCGTATTGGTGGACGGAGAAGTGAAGCGTCCAAAGCGATTCGACATCGAGGAACTCTTGAAGCTGCCGCTGGAAGAGCGCATTTACCGATTGCGCTGCGTCGAAGCCTGGTCCATGGTCATTCCGTGGGTTGGATTCGAACTCAAGCAACTGATCCAACAGGTGGAGCCGACAGGCAAGGCCAAGTTTGTCGAGTTTGTCACCGTTCTGCAGCCCGAAAGCATGCCTGGGGTACGCGCGCCCGTTCTCGACTGGCCGTATGTGGAAGCCTTGCGCATGGACGAGGCGATGCATCCACTCACCCTGCTCGCCGTCGGGCTCTATGGAGAGACGTTGCCGAAGCAGAACGGCGCTCCGATCCGGCTGGTGGTGCCATGGAAGTACGGATTCAAGAGCGCGAAGTCAATTGTGCGGATCCGTTTCGTCGAAAAACAGCCGAAGACTGCCTGGGTAAAGGCGGCCTCCAACGAATACGGCTTCTATTCGAATGTGAATCCCGATGTTGACCACCCGCGCTGGAGCCAGGCGACCGAGCGGCGCATCGGCCAAGACGGGTTCTTCAGTCCGCGGCGCAAGACCCTCATGTTCAACGGCTACGCAGACCAAGTGGCGCGTCTTTACACCGGCATGGACCTGCGCAAGTTCTATTAGGCTCGCGTGGCTGCAGCATCTGCCGAGATCAGGCAGGGCAAACCGCGGGCGCGGAAACCTGGGGCCCTGTCACCGAAGACTGTCGCCTGGACCAAAGCGATCATCTTCGTGCTGTGCCTGGGACCATTTGCCCGCCTGCTGATTGGCGCTCCGCTCGATCTCCTCGGAATCAATCCGATCGAAACCGTTCGTCGCTCGACGGGTACCTGGACGCTGGTGTTCGTGCTTGCGACGCTGTCGGTGACACCGCTACGCCGCCTAACGGGTTGGCATTGGCTCGCGCGCCTGCGGCGCATGCTCGGCCTATACGCGTTCTTCTACGCGCTGCTGCATTTGGGCAGCTACATCTGGCTCGAGCAGTTCTTCGACGGCGCAGCGATCGTCAAGGACATCATAAAGCGTCCCTTCATTACCATAGGATCTGTTGCATTCGCGATGATGGTACCGCTCGCAGTGACCTCCACCGACGCGATGGTGCGGCGCCTGGGTGGAAAGAATTGGATCGCACTTCACCGGCTGGTCTACGTGCTGGCGATCTGCGGCGTGATCCACTACTGGTGGTTGGTCAAGCGCGACATTACCCAGCCAGCGATCTATGCACTCGTTCTGATGGTCTTGCTTGGCTATCGCGTCGTGGCGGCGCTGAAGAAGCGGACGCTCTAACGGCCTGCTGATCAGGCTTTTGCCGCCGCCCCCGTCGGCATCGTGGTATCCACGGCACGCCTTCTTCCCAGTCGCTGCTGCAGGCGCTCAAAGTAAATGTAGATCACGGGCGTGATATACAGCGTCAGAAACTGGGACAGGACTAGTCCGCCGACCACCGCCAAACCAAGCGGCCTGCGCGCGTCTCCGCCGGCGCCAAACGAGAGGGCGATCGGCAGACTGCCCATTAACGCGGCAAACGTGGTCATCATGATAGGTCGGAATCGAATGAGGCAAGCCTCGTAAATCGCATCAGCCGGAGACGCATTCTCGCTGCGCTGCGCCTCGATGGCGAAATCGATCATCATGATGGCATTCTTCTTGACGATGCCGACCAGCATGATGATCCCGACGAAGCCGTACATGTTGAGCTCCTGGCCGAACATCCACAGCGTGAGCAGCGCCCCGAGGCCCGCCGTCGGGAGCCCCGAAAGTATGGTGATCGGGTGAATGAAGCTCTCGTAGAGGATACCCAGTACCAGATAGATCACCAGGATCGAGAGCGCCAGCAGAATTCCCATGCCGCGCAGCGAACTCTGGAACGCCTGCGCGGTTCCAGTGAAACGCGTGTTCAACGTGGCAGGAATTTCCATCTCGCGGGCTGCTGCCTCGATTATTTCGATTCCTTCAGACAGCGACAAGCCCTGAAGGAGGTCGAACGAGAGCGTCACCGACGGCAATTGTCCGAGGTGGCTCACGGTCAGGGGTCCGACCCCATAGCTCAGCTTCGCCACCGAACTTAGCGGCACGAGGGTGGCCTTCGAGGAGCGCACGTACAGCTTCGCAAGCGCCGACGGGTCGGTTTGATAACGCGGGTCAAGCTCAATGATCACCGCGTACTGGTTGATCGCCGTGTAGATGCTTGAAATCTGTTTTGTCCCGTAGGCGTTGTTCAGCGCGGCCTCGATCTGCTGCGGGCTGACGCCGAGCGACGCTGCCTTCTCGCGATCGATCTCCACCGTGACTTCCGGACGCGCGATCTGCAGGTCGCTGGTGACATCGATCAGGCCCGGCAGCGTCTTCAGCTTGGCCTCGATGATCGGCGCCCAGTGGTACAGTTCCTCGGTGCTCGTGCCCTGCACGACGTACTGGTACGCGCTCTTGGTGAGCCTGCCGCCGATGCGTATAGCGGGGACGTTTTGCACGAATACCTTGATGCCCATCAGGCGGGCGAACTTGGGCCGCAGGCCGCGGATGATTTCTTCGACCGGCTTGCGCTGTTCGCGCGGCTTGAGGCTGATAATCAGACGGGCGACGTTTAGTCCCGGGTTGAACGGAGTCGATCCAATAAAGCCCATGGCCGCCTCGACATTCGGGTCGGCACGAACGATGTCCATTACCGCGCGTTCGTGCTCCTTCATGGCTTCGAACGAAGTGTCCTGCGGTGCCTCAATAAAGCAGAACATCTGGCCGCTGTCCTCGCTCGGCAGAAAGCCCTTGGGCATGCGCTGGTACAGGAAGCCGGTAGCGACAATGACGCCTAAGAATATGATCATGATGAAGCGGGGATGGTCGATGCACCAGCGCAAGCTCCCCGCGTAGAGATGTCTTGCCGCCTCGAACGCCCACTCGCTAAGCATATACAGCCTGCCGTGGCGCTCGGTGTGGCGCTCTTTCAAGATCCTGCTGCACATCATCGGCGTCAGCGTCAGGGAAACGAATCCCGATATGAGGACCGCAACGATGATGGTGACGGCAAACTCGTTCAATAGCCGGCCGAGGATCCCACCCATGAACATCACCGGAATGAACACCGCGGCGAGCGAGAGCGTCATCGACAGAATGGTGAACGAGATTTCCTTCGACCCGTCGAGTGTCGCCTGCAGCGGAGTCTTGCCCATCTCCAAGTGGCGCGAGATGTTTTCCAGCATCACGATCGCGTCGTCCACGACGAAACCAACGCACAGCGTCAGCGCCATGAGGGAAATATTGTCGATGCTGTAGCCCAGCAGGTACATGACCGAGAAAGTGCCGACAATAGACATCGGCAGCGCCACGCTGGGGATGATGGTTGCGGGAACGTTGCGCAGGAACACGAATATCACCATCACTACCAACGCGAGCGCCAGCATCAGTGTGAATTCGACATCCTCGACTGACTCGCGGATCGTGACCGAGCGGTCGTAGAGAACGCTGATTTCAATGCCGGCGGGCACCTCCTGCCGGAACGTGGGCAGCAGTCGCTTGATCGCGTCGACAACCTCGATCGTGTTCGTGCCGGGCTGGCGTTGCACGGCGAGGACGATACCCCGCTTGTCCTTGAACCAGGCGGCGACCTTGTCGTTTTCCACACCGTCGATGACCCGACCAAGCTCGTTCAGGCGCACCGGAGACCCGTTTCGATAAGCGACGATGATCGGCCGGAATGCCGCCGCGTTGTAGAGCTGGCCGGTTGCCTGCACCGCGAACATGCGGTCTTTCCCGTACAGCTCGCCCGTGGGCAGATTAACGTTAGCCTGCGCAACCGCCTGCTCCACCTCGTTGATCCCAACTCCACGCGCTGCGAGCGCATTCGGATCGAGCTGCACCCGCACGGCGTATTGCTGCTGCCCGAACACCTGCACCTGCGCGACGCCGCTGATGGTGGAGATCCGCTGCGCGAGGAAGGTTTCCGCGTATTCGTTGACCGTGTACAGCGGCAGCGTCTCGGAGCTCAGAGCCAGGTAATAGATCGGCGAGGCCGCCGGGTTGAGCTTGCGGAAGGACGGCGGATCGGTCATGGTCGGAGGCAACCGCCTCGCCGCGGTCGCGATTGCCGACTGCACGTCTTGCGCGGCTGCGTCTATGTCCCGGTCGAGTGAAAACTGGATCGTGATGGTGGTGATGCCCTGGCCACTCACCGACGTCATGGAATCGATGCTGGCAATGGTAGTGAACTGCTTCTCCAGCGGAGTGGCCACCGCCGCAGCCATGGTTTCAGGACTCGCACCAGGCAGTCGGGCCGAGACCTGGATCGTTGGAAAGTCCACGTTGGGGAGCGACGACACCGGCAACAACCGGAACCCGATGGCGCCGAAGATAAGTATGCCGATCATGACCAGCACGGTCATCACCGGCCGCCGCACGAAGAGTTCCGATAGGTTCATCGTTCGTCAGTTCCTGATCGTCACCTTCGCGCCTGGCGCGATTCGCAGCTGCCCGCGGACCACCACCCGCTCACGTCCCTCAAGTCCTTTTCCGATGACGGCATCCTCACCGTCGGTCCGGTCGACGACGACCTTGCGCACCTCGGTGGTCATGTCGCGCTTGACTACGAACACAAACTGGCCTTCGGGTCCGGTCTGAACTGCTTGCCCGGGGATGACGACCACATCTTTCTGATCGTAGAGCCTAACAGTAACGTTGACGAATTGGCCTGGCCAAAGTGCGTTGTCAGCATTCGGAAAGATTGCACGTAACTTGATCGTGCCCGTGGTTTGGTCCACTGCATTGTCAATGAAGATCAGTTTCCCCGAAGCCGCGAGTTTTTCCGCCTCGGGCGCCGTGGCCTCCACCGCTATGGGAGCGCGGGCCATGTAGCGTCGGATGGTTCCCAGCCGCTGCTCCGGCAGGGCGAAGCTCACATATATCGGGTGCACCTGGTTGAGTACGACCAGCGCGTTGCTGTCGTTGGCCTTGATCAGGTTGCCTCTTGAAATCTGGATCTTTCCTGTAAAGCCATCGATCGGGGAGCGGATGGTGCAGTACTCGAGGTTGAGCTTTGCGTTGTCCAGTGCCGCGCGGCTGGCCTGGGCGACCGCCTCCGCGGTTTGTGCCTTGGTCTTGATCTGCGCGTAAGCTTCCTTTGAAATGAAGTTCTTCTGCAGCAGTTCAAAATAGCGCCGTTCCTGCGATCGCGCCTGGTCCCTCTCGGCGGCATCGCGCAGCGCATTCGCTTCGCTCTGGCGGACGGCGGCCTCGAACGGTCGCGGGTCGATCTTGAACAGGACGCTGCCCGCCCGGACCTCCTGACCTTCCCTGAAATTGACTTCGACGATCTGACCGTCGACCCGGGCTTTCACCGCGACGCTGGAGAAGGGCTCGACGTTACCGATGCCTTGCAGCCGGAATGGGACGTCTCGCCGCGTCGCGGTGGCCACCGCGACCGGCACGGCAACGTTGGCCGCGCCTCGCCCTCCTTTCCCGCCCTGCCCGCCTTTTCCTCCCCTGGAACCCTGTGCGAAACCGTCTGGCGCGATGCTGAAGAGCAGAACACAGCCAATGAGCGTGATGCAGGCCACGCGGAGCAATACGCGATGTTTCCCTGCGAGCAACGATACTGGGGCGCGCGCGCGCGGGTTCAAAAGATCGCGAGGCCGCAGCAAGCGGGGCGCCCACGGGCGCACACGCCCTGCAATTCCACAGTTCGACATATATGCCTTTCGCCAGATGCCATTTCGGCTGCCGTCCGAAGGATGCGGACGGGTCCTCCGTCAGTGCGGCGGCCCGAGCCTCCGCGATGAAATGACGGTGAAATCTACGGCAAAACGCGTTCTAACGCAAAAAGACTTTCGACCGTTTCCCGGGCGCGCACCAGATGCGTGACGCCGCCGTCGACGATGACTTCCGCCGCACGTGGCCGCGTGTTGTAGTTCGAACTCATGCTCATGCCGTAGGCACCCGCGGACAGTATCGCGAGAAGGTCGTTTGTCCGCACCTCGAGATGGCGTTCGAGGCCAAGAAAATCGCCTGATTCGCACACTGGCCCGACCACGTCATAGGTCGCCCCCGTCCCTGTGCGGGGGCACACCGGTACGATGTCGTGCCAGGCCTCGTAGAGTGCGGGACGCATTAGATCATTCATCGCCGCGTCCACTACGGCGAAGTTCTTTACCGGACCGTGCTTCAGGTATTCGACGCGCGTGAGTAATATTCCCGCATTACCCACCACCGCCCGGCCCGGTTCGAACATCAGCTTCAGCTTGCGTTCGCCCAGCGCCGAGAATATCTGCGCCAGGTAATCGGGCACCGCGGGCGGTTCTTCGTCCCGGTAGCGGATTCCCAGACCGCCACCCAAATCCAGGTGTTCCAGCGGGATTCCCGTGGCGCCAAGCGTGTCGACGAATTCGAGCACCTTTTCGAGAGCGCAAAGGAAGGGCCCCATTGCGGTGATTTGTGAGCCGATGTGCACGTCGATACCGACGACGTTCACGCCTTCAAGCGTTGCCGCCTTGCGGTACAGTGCAAGCGCCTCGTCGTAATTGATCCCGAACTTGTTTTCGCGCAGCCCCGTTGCAATGTAGGGATGGGTCCCTGCGTCAACGTCGGGATTGACGCGCAGCGAAACAGGCGCCTTACGACCCAGGTCGCGTGCCAGATGATCTAACCGGTCGAGTTCGGCCTCGGATTCAATGTTGAAGCACCGTATTCCCGCAGTGAGTGCGCTGCGCATCTCGGCCTCTGACTTGCCGACACCGGAGAATATGGTCTTCGATGCGGCGCCCCCTGCTGCGAGGACGCGCGCGAGTTCGCCGCCCGAAACGATGTCAAACCCCGCGCCGAGCCGCGAAAAGAGGTTGAGGATCGCGAGGTTGGAGTTGGCCTTGACCGCGTAACAGATCAGAACATCGTGTCCGCTGCAGCCGGTCGCAAAATCGTTCCAAGTGGCCTCGAGTGCCGCCCTGGAATAGACAAAACAGGGTGTGCCGAACTGCCGAGCGATGGCGTCAAGCGGGACCGCTTCCATGGTCAGCGCCCCGTTGATCCAGGAAAGCGGGTTCATTTTCTGCGTTGCGGGTCGCTTTGGGCGGGTTCTTGTTCCGGCACGGGCAGGTACAATGGCCCCTTGGTGCCGCAGGCCTGCAGGAGCAGGCATATCAGCACGATACCTGCGGAGTGTCGGAACATCATAATCACCTTGTAAATCATGATATCACGGCGATGATCGAAACCGAGTTCAATGAGCGTGCCGAAGGCGTTCTGGCGGACGTGGTGCTCAGGCTGGAGGCGAGCGGGATCGATTGCGATTGCGAGTTCAAAGGCGAGGGCGTGCTGGAACTTGAGTTTGACGACGGCAGCAAGATCATCCTTAACCGCCACGCCCCGGCCCGGGAGATCTGGATAGCGGCCAAATCGGGCGGATACCATTTCCGCTTCGACGGCGACCACTGGGTCAACACGCGCGACGGGGAAGAATTCTTCGCCGCGTTGTCGCGCTGCGTGAGCGAGCAGTCGGGTACATCGGTTGCGTTGGCCGTTCCGAATTGAACGGCCAAGGTCGGAGCGCTCAGAACAGTTGATTTCTGACGTCCTCGGGTGCGCGGTTGGAGGGTTCGGTTCGCTCCGGCGGCAAATTTTCGCTGTAGAAGTATTCGGGCGTCCCGTCCGGATCGCGCTGTCCCGCCTCGTTGACCCGGACGATGGTCACGTCCTCTGGCGCCGACCTGAATGACTCCGGCACGTCCCTGAGCGCCTTGTCCATGTAGTTTATCCAAATTGGGAGCGCTGCCAAGCTGCCGGTTTCGTTCGAGCCGAGTTTCCTTGGCTGGTCGAATCCCACCCACGCTATTCCCACCAGTTCGCTCTGGTAGCCGCAGAACCAGGCGTCTATGTAGTCGTTGGTGGTACCGGTCTTGCCCGCGAGGTCGTCACGGCCAAGAGTCATTGCTCGTATCGCTGTGCCTTCGCGCACTACGTCGTGCATCATACTGTCCATCAGAAACGCGTTGCGCGCGTCGATCACGCGCAACGACTCGGTTCCTGCAAGTGCCGGTTGGGCCTGCGCGAGTGTATTGCCGCGGTCGTCTACGATGCGGGCGATGATATAGGGCTCGATCAGGTAGCCACCATTCGCGAATACCCCGTAGGCGCGCGCCATCTGCCAAGGCGTCACCGAGCCCGCCCCAAGCGCCATCGTGAGATAGGGAGGGTGCTTGTCGGCGTCAAAGCCGAATCGGGTGATGTAATCCTGCGCGTACTTTGGCCCAATCGCCTGGAGGATGCGTATCGACACCATGTTCTTTGACTTCGCGAGCCCGGTCCGCATGAATATCGGCCCCCCGTACTTGCCGTCGTAGTTCCGCGGTTCCCAAATCTGCCCGCCGGTGAGTGAGGCGTCCACGACGACCGGTGCATCGTTGATGACCGTGGCAGGCGTGAAACCCTTTTCCAGCGCCGCGGAATAGATGAACGGCTTGAATCCTGAACCGGGTTGGCGCCACGCCTGGGTCACGTGGTTGAACTTGTTGCGGTTGAAGTCAAATCCTCCGACCAGGGCTCGCACGGCGCCATCCCGGGGATTGACGGACATAAATGCCGACGCCGCGCTCGGCAGCTGCAGTATCTGCCAATGTCCGCTCGCATCTTTGCTGATACGGATGATCGCGCCGCGTCTAATCCGCCTGTTCGGGGGCGCTTTGTTTTCGAGCATTCGCGCTGCGAATCTTAAGCCTTCGCCCCTGATGGAAACCGTCTCGCCGCCTCGCCGCCAGGCGCGTACCACTCGCGGGCTTGCCTCCAGCACCAGAGCGGCGTAGATGTCGTCGCTATCCGCATAATCGGCGAGGGCTTCGTCGTAGGCTTCCTCGCCGTCGCCGATCGCGAGGTTGACGTAGCCTTCCGGTCCTCGATATCCATGCCGGTGATCGTAGTCCAGAAGTCCGCGGCGCAATGCTGCGTATGCCGCTTCCTGATCGTCCTTACGGATGGTCGTGTAGACGCGGAAACCGCGCCGATATACCTCCTCCGGATAGCGTGTGTGGAGCATCTGCCGCACCATTTCGGCCACGTACTCACCGTGAACCTGGTAGTCGTCGAATTCACGTTTGACGACAAGCCTCTCGGCCCGAGCTTCCGTGTACTGTTGCTCGGTCAGATACCCGATCTCTCGCATGCGGCGCAACACGTAGAACTGGCGCTGCCTGGCCCGCTTCGGATTGACCACGGGGTTGAACGTCGAAGGAGCTTTGGGCAGGCCGGCGAGCATCGCCGCTTCCGCGGCGGATAACCGAGCGAGCGGCTTGCCGAAATAGACTTGCGCAGCCATTGCGAATCCATAGGCACGCTGCCCAAGGTATATCTGATTGATGTAGATCTCTAGAATCTGTCCCTTGGTGAGGCTTGCCTCTATCTTGAATGCGAGCAATGCTTCATACAGCTTCCGGATCAGCGTCTTCTCGGAGGACAGGAAGACGTTTCTCGCTACTTGCATGGTTATCGTACTTGCGCCCTGGCGCCTGCCGCCGGTGATAAGATTTGAATAGGCCGCCCGCAGCACGCCTACGTAATCGACACCGGTGTGTTGGTAAAAGCGCTCGTCTTCCGCCGCGAGTATGGCGTTCTTCATCACCACCGGCACGTCGCGTATCCGTACCCGGGAGCGGCGCTCTTCCCCGAACTCGCCGATCAGAACGCCATCGGCCGTGTAGATCCGAAGCGGGATTTTCGGCTGGTAGTCGGTGAGGGCTTCGATAGACGGAAGGTTGGAATAGGCGAGCAGGACCACGAAACTGGTGACCGCTGTGCCCATAACGGCGATTCCGGCCAGGAGGAAGATCGGAAATGTGAGCCAGCGTAAAGACATTCCACGCAATACCTTGAAAAGGACGCTCATTATAGGCGGAGGCTGTCAGCATTGCGCACAGGCCCCTGAAAACACGTAGGAAAAATTTGCTTTACAGTGTCTGGAGTTGTTGCTAGGATTTAACGTGGATTATATTTTTCGCTCCTAACCAGGCATATCAGAAAGGGAAATTGAGTTTGGCGCTCAATTTTGACATCTTCACACCGAAGGCCCAAGCATTGTTCGGGATGGACATCAGTTCATCGTCCGTGAAAATGGTTGAGGTCGCCGAGGCCGGTAAAGGCGCTGTTGGCGTGGAACGCTACGTCATTGAACCTCTGCCGAAGGACGCGATCGTCGATGGCAACATCGCGAATCTTGAGGCAATCCAAGAAACCGTCCAACGTGGTTGGAAGAAACTGGCGACGCGAACAAAGAACGTCGCGATGGCGTTGCCGACGGCGGCCGTGATCACCAAGAAGATCATCGTTCCAGCGGGCCTGCGGGAAGCGGAACTCGAACTACAGGTCGAGACGGAAGCAAACCAGTACATCCCGTTCGCGCTCGAGGAAGTGAACCTGGATTTCCAGGTGGTCGGCCCGTCACCATCGTCCCCGGATGAAGTCGAGGTCCTGATCGCCGCCTCGCGCAAGGAAAAAGTCGAGGACCGGGTCGCTGTTGCGGAGGCGGCTGGCCTAAAAGCCATCGTGATGGACATCGAGTCCTACGCCATGCAAACGGCGTTTGACCTGATCAAGAAGCAGTTTCCCAATGAGGGCAAGGACCAGAATATCGCCCTGGTGGACCTTGGCGCCAATGTCCTAAATGTCACGGTGCTGCGAAATGACCAGACCGTGTATACGCGCGAACAGGCTTTCGGCGGCAATCAGCTCACTCAGGACATCATGCGCCAATACGGCATGAGCCACGAGGAGGCCGAGGCCGCGAAGCGCACCGGCGGCCTGCCGGAGACATACGAAGCCGAGGTGTTGCGTCCGTTCATGGAGAGTGCGGCGCTCGAAATCCAGCGCGCGATGCAGTTCTTCTTTACCTCGACGCAGTACAATTCCATCGATCAGATCCTGCTTGTAGGCGGTTCTTCGGTGATTCCGGGCATGGACGAAACCGTATCCACGCTCACCCAGGTCAACGCCATGGTCGCGAACCCCTTTGCGAGCATGGCCATTAATCCGCGCGTCCAGTTGAAAAGGCTGGTAGCGGACGCCCCGTCGTTGATGATCGCCTGCGGCTTGGCGATGCGGAGGTTCGACCCGTGAGCATCCGCGTCAATCTTCTCCCGCACCGCGAGGAGCGGCGCAAGGCTCAGCGCAAGCAGCTGGGGATCCTGGCCGGCATGGTGGCGGTGCTCGCAATTGCGATTGTCGTTCTCGTACACGGAGTGATTGCAGGCTACATAGCGGTGCAGGACGACCGTAACGCCTTCCTGAAGAAAGAAAACGCGATACTTGACAAACAAATCGCCGAAATCAAGAAGCTTCAGGGTGAGATCGCGGCGCTGCTAGCACGCAAACAGGTCATCGAGCGGCTGCAGACCGACCGCGCCCAAGCTGTGCACCTCCTCGATCAGCTGGTGCGCCAGATGCCTGATGGCGTGTACATGAGAACCGTGCAGCAGAAAGGTCGAGGAATAACCTTGAACGGTTATTCGCAATCGAACGCGCGAGTGTCGACCTTGATGCGCAACATCTCCGCTTCGCAGTATCTTGAGCACCCGGTGCTGGTCGAAATCAAGGCGGTAACGATAGGCGGCAAGCGATTGTCCGAGTTCACGATGAGGCTAAGCCTAAAGGCTACGCAGACTGAGACCAAAACGCCTGCGCCCAAGGCCAAAGCCGTGAAGAAGTGATGGCTCAGCACGATGAACGCACTGATTGAACAATTCAAGGGCCTTAATCCGCAAGATCCGGGAGTATGGCCGCCGCTGCCGAAGGCAATGTTGCTGGTCGCGTTGTTCATCGGCATCTTGGTCGCCGCTTATTTCCTCGACTGGTCGGGGCAGCTGGAGCAACTCGATGCGGGGGTGGCGCAGGAAGCGAAGCTAAAAGGGGAGTACAAGAGCAAGAAGCAGCAATCGGTCAATCTGGACCTGTACCGCCAGCAGCTTCGGGAGATCGACAGTTCCTTCGGTGCGTTGCTGAAGCAGCTGCCAAACCGCTCGCAGATGGACGCTTTGTTGGTTGACATCAACCAAGCCGGGCTCGGTCGCGGTCTGCAGTTCGATTTGTTCAAGCCAGCCGCAAGCGAAATCAAGCGTGAGTTCTATGCCGAATTGCCTATACAGATCAGGGTACTCGGGAACTATCACGACATCGGTGCTTTTGCCAGCGACATCGGCGGATTATCGCGGATCGTAACCCTCAATGACATCGCGCTTGCCAAGGGCAGACAGGGTGCGCTCGTTCTGGACGCTACGGCCAAGACTTTCCGCTACCTCGACGAAGAGGAAGTCGCCGCGCAGCAGCGTGCGAAGAGAGGCGTGAGGAAGAGATGATGAGATACGCGCTTGTCATCGCGCTGGGCCTGCTAGTTGCGGCGTGCGGCGGGGGAGAATACCAGGACCTGAGGGAGGAGTTGAAGAAGCTCTCGGCCGGTATGCGTGGCAAGGTGCCACCCCTGCCCGTGGTCAAGCCCTACGAACCCGTGTCCTACAACGCATACGATCTTCCCGACCCGTTCGGGACCGGGAAGATCGATCTGGTGGCCAAGACCGCCAGCGCGGGCGGCGGGCTCAAACCGGACCTCAACCGACCCAAGGAGCCGCTTGAGGCGTTTGCGCTCGAATCAGTGAAGGTCGTCGGCATGATCGAGCAGGGTAAGCAGGTGCAGGCGCTCGTGCGAGCGGATGCAAGCGTGTACCGGGTCAAGGTTGGCAATTACATGGGCCAGAACTTTGGGCTGATCACCGCCATCACCGAGACGGAGGTGAAGCTGCGTGAACTCGTACAAGACGCATCGGGAGACTGGACCGAACGGATCAGCACGCTGCAGCTGCAGGAAGCAGGAGGAAAGTAATGAATACAAGAATGACTGGGATCTTCGAGCTGGCGATTTTCGCAATCGGCCTGATTGTGGCGCCGCCTGCGTTTGCCGAGAACGCTATTGATTCTTTTGATGTTAGCCAGCAGGGCGGGCGGATCGTCATTCGCATGGGGTTCAAGGAAGCGCTGACTTCTACGCCGGGAAGTTTCACCGTTGCCAATCCGGCCAGAATCGCTTTCGATTTTCCGGCCACCGTGAACGCGCTGGGGCGCAGCAGTCAGGAAATCGGCGAGGGTGACCTGCGCTCGGTGAACGTCGTGCAGGTGGGCAACCGCACGCGGGTCGTATTTAACCTGCGCAACATGGTGCAATACAACGCCAAGGTCGATGGCCGCAACCTGCTGGTCACCATGACCCCGAGTCCGAGCGCAGTGGCGACATCGCGCTTCGCCGAAGGCAGCCAGGATGTGGTACACGCACTGAAGAATATTGCCTTCCGCCGTGGGCGGCTGGGAGAAGGCCGCATCATGGTCGATCTTTCCGACGCCTCAACGGGGATCGACATTCGGCGTCAGGGGCAGCAAATCATCGTCGAATTTCTTAAGGCCAGCATTCCGGACAATCTGCGAAAACGACTTGACGTTATCGATTTCGGCACGCCGGTGCAGATCATCAATACGTTCCCGCAGGGGGACAACGTGCGCATGGTGATCGAGCCGCGGGGTCTGTGGGAACACAACGCATACCAGACCGACACGCAGTTCGTTCTTGAGGTGAAGGCGGTGCCATTTGATCCCAACAAGCTGGTTCAGGGGACACGGGCCGGCTACAAGGGAGAAAAACTCTCGCTCAACTTCCAGAACATCGAAGTTCGAAGCGTCCTCAACGTCATCGCAGACTTCACCGACCTCAACATCATCACCAGCGACAGCGTCCAGGGCAATCTCACGCTGCGCCTGAAGGATGTACCGTGGGATCAGGCTCTGGACATTATTCTGCAGACTCGTGGTCTGGACATGCGCAAGAACGGGAACGTGGTATGGATCGCGCCGCGCGACGAGTTGGCCACAAAGGAAAAAATCACGCTTGAGTCGCAGCAGCAGATCAGCGAACTTGAACCTGTGCGCACGGAAACCTTCCAGCTCAATTACGCGAAGGCGGCCGAAGTCGCCAAACTGATTTCAGATGAAAAACAGAAACTTCTTTCCAAACGTGGCAGCGCGGTCGTGGACGCGCGCACCAACCAAATGTTTGTGCAGGACGTTCCGGCCCGCCTCGACGAAGTGCGCAAGCTTGTTTCCAGATTGGATGTTCCAGTACGCCAAGTCCTGATCGAAGCGCGTATCGTTGAGGCCAACGACAACTTCGCAAAAACCCTGGGTGTGCGACTGGGCTTCATCGACGGCGCGGTCCACAAGGTACTTGGGGGCAGAGCCACCAACACGCAATTCGTCACCGCGCCCACGCTGGCAACTCTGCCCGCCCAGGGAACCACGCTTGACCCCACGAACGCAAACGTCAACCTTCCGGCTCAGGGTGTGGCCGGCGACAACGGGACGTTTGCGATCAGCCTGTTCAACGGAGCCCAGACCCGGTTCATCAATCTGGAGATATCGGCGCTGGAGAACGACGGAAAGGGGAAGATCATTTCGAACCCGCGGGTGCTGACAACGAATAACGTGGAAGCGATGATAGAGCAGGGCACCGAGATCCCCTACCAGACGACCAGCGCTTCGGGCACACAGACATCGTTTCGCAAGGCCAGCCTCTCGCTCAAGGTCAAACCCCAGATTACTCCTGACGGCAATGTAATCATGTCGCTGGACGTCAACAAGGACGCGCCAGACCTCGCGACCGCAAGCTCGGCGGGAATCGCGATCAGCACCAAGCACGTCAAGACCGAGGTGTTGGTCGAGAACGGCGGAACGGTGGTCATTGGCGGCATCTATACCCAAACGACGGCGAACGCAACGACCAAGGTGCCGTTTTTTGGTGATTTGCCGGGCATCGGCGTGCTGTTCCGCAACAACCTTCGCCAGGACGCCAAGACCGAACTGCTGGTATTCATAACGCCCCGCATCATTCAAGGCCAGCAACTCGGCCAACGCTAGAGTCCCCGCAGTACCGGCGGCCCGCACGGGAGGCTGTCGAACCCGGCGGCAACGGCGGGAAAGCTACAATTGCGCCGTGAAGTCCTCCTGTAACATATTTCTGGTCGGCATGATGGGCGCGGGCAAGACCACGGTCGGCCGGTTGCTCGCTCGGCATTTGGGCAAGCTGTTTTACGATTGCGATCACGAAATTGAGGCGCGCACTGGGGTTCGCGTGTCGGTGATCTTCGAAATCGAAGGGGAGCAGGGATTCCGCAAGCGCGAAGCTGAGGAACTCCGTAGGCTCGCCGCGCTAGACCAGGTCGTACTCGCTACTGGCGGCGGTGCTGTACTCGATTCACTAAATCGGACTTTACTCACGGAACGCGGGTTCGTCATTTATTTGCACGCTCTGCCCAAGGATCTGTGGCACCGAACCCGCCACGACAACTCGCGGCCTCTGCTCGATACACCCGACCCGCGCACGCGCGTGGAAGAGCTGTACCGAATCCGGGATTCGCTCTACCGTGAGGTGGCTGATCTGGTGGTGGACACCGGCAGGCAGAGTGTCAATGTCCTCGTTAAGAGGCTTCTTACGAAACTCGGAGCGCAATGCAAACTCTCCGCGTAGAGCTGGGTAGTCGCGCCTACCCGATCCACATAGGTCGCGGCCTCCTCGGAAGGGCGGATTTGCTGGCGCAGTTCATCACCGGGTCAAGGACGGCCGTGGTGTCCAATACGACGGTGGCGCCGCTTTATCTGGAACCCCTCGTCGCAGGTCTGACCGCGTGCGGCCTGGACGTCGTAAGGATCATCCTTCCTGACGGCGAGACCTACAAGAATTGGGGGACGCTCAATCTCATCTACGATCAGCTGCTTGCGGCGCGCTGCGACCGTCAGACGACGATAATCGCTCTGGGAGGAGGCGTTATCGGCGATCTGGCCGGTTTCGCCGCGGCGAGCTATCAGCGGGGCGTGCCCTATCTGCAGGTGCCGACGACACTCTTGGCTCAGGTGGACTCGTCGGTAGGCGGAAAGACGGCGATCAATCACCCCGGCGGCAAGAACATGATTGGTGCGTTCTACCAGCCAATCGCGGTGGTCGCCGACGTGAATACGCTGGCAACGCTTCCAGACCGCGAACTCCGTGCCGGCCTCGCAGAGGTGATTAAGCACGGGCTGCTAACGGATCTCGAATTCTTCGAATGGATCGAAGCGAACATCGACCAGTTGCTTGCCCGCGATACGGAGGCGCTGACGCATGCGGTGCACCGATCCTGTGCGATAAAGGCGCAGATTGTCGCGCTCGACGAAAGGGAAACCGGAACACGAGCGCTGCTCAACCTGGGTCACACGTTCGGTCACGCGATCGAAACTGCCATGGGCTATGGCGTGTGGCTCCATGGCGAAGCCGTAGCCGCTGGCATCGCCATGGCTGCGGATCTCTCGCGACGGCTCGGGATCCTGAGCGAAGCCGACCTCCGGCGGGTCATTTCTGTTCTGGAGCGCGCGGGGCTGCCGGTATCTGCACCTGCGATCGCCCTACCAAGGTTCATCGAGTTGATAAGCGTGGACAAGAAGGCGGCCGCCGGGAGAGTTCGTTTTGTTCTTCTGGAGGGACTAGGATCGGCGATCGTCCGCGGGGACGTGCCGCAAGACGCGCTCGTTGGCACGCTCGGAGCCGCCGGCTGATCCGCGTTCCTCCCATGATCGCAGATCGGCGGATTCTGAGCGACATTCATGGTGCTATACTTCGCTGGGGCAATCGGCTAGGGCAGGACATACACGCCTGGGGAAACGCCCGGCTTGCATGAATTTCCGCTTTTTCTCGATACGCCGTCGCAGATTCTTCTCGGCAGCGCTCATCAATCTAAATGGCTGATCGGACTTTTTTCAGGGATGCGCTCGCGCGACGTGTCCTTCAGTGGTTTGGAAGGTTCGCGACGCTCGCGATGATCGCAGTCCTCGCATGGCTGGGTGCACGGATATTCTGGAGTCTCGAAAAGCCGGCCACGCCGGCTCCCGCGATGGTCGTGGATACGGACGCCTTGCGGGTCGCCGAGTCTCTTGCGGCGCGCCATCTGTTCGGCGAGACCCGGGCATTGCCCGTAAGCGTCGCCGAAGCGAGGGTTGTCGCCGACATCAAGCTGCAGGGTGTTTTTGCCCCGGCCAAACCGGGAAGTAGAGCGTTTGCGATACTCTCAAGCCAGGGCAAACCTGCAGTGGCCGTTCGCGAGGGCGAAGAATTCCTGCCCGGCGTAGTCTTGCATCGCGTGCTTCCGAGATCGGTCGAAATAGACCGCGACGGACAAATCGTTCCGCTCTCATTTCCGGATCCCAAGAAATCCATCGCCCCTCCCGCACTCCCCGGCCGAACAGGACAAATTCCGACCAAATCAAGACGGCGACCGACTCCATGAAAATGCGGACTAAGCTATTGCTGCGTACCGGCCTCACAATGCTGGCCAGCGTGCTGATTGCAGTGGAACCGGCAGGCGCTGCAGACAAGAACGCGAACCTGCAGCCTGTTGGCTCCGCCGAAGAGCGCGTGACGCTGAATTTCGTCAATGCGGAGATCGAGTCGGTGATCAAGGCAGTTTCCCAGATTACCGGCAAGAATTTCCTGCTCGATCCGCGCGTCAAAGGCACGATCAACGTCGTTTCGGGGAAGCCCGTGCCATCGTCGCTTGCGTATCCGTTGTTGTTGTCGGCGCTGCGCATGCAGGGGTTCGCCGCGGTGGAATACAACGATGTCACCAAGATCATCCCCGAGGTTGAAGCCAAAACCCAGGCAGGCCCAACGCGAAGCGGGGCCGGCGGACCGCGTGGCGACCAGATGCTGACCAAAGTCTTCGCATTGCAGCACGAATCCGCGGTGCAGATGGTTCCCGTTCTACGCCCGCTGATAGCGCCGAACAACAGCATCAGCGCCTATGCAAACAACAACACGCTCGTCATCACGGATTATGCCGACAACCTCGCTCGTCTTGAACGGATCATCGCCGCGCTCGACACGCCGTTTGGCGAAGGGCCACGGGTCATTCCGATTCGCCATGCCTCGGCGATCGATCTGGCCAACATGCTCGGTCGTCTGTATCCGGAGGGACCCCGCACCGGCAACGACACCAGCCAGCGTGTGACCATTCTCGCGGACTCGCGAGCCAACAGCCTAATCGTCAGCTCAGACAATCCGGGTAAAATCGCCCGTATTTTGGCGTTGATCGACAGGCTCGACCAACCGACAGCGGCTGCAGGCAATATCCACGTTGTTTATCTGAAGAATGCCGACGCCGCGAATGTTGCGCGAACGCTAAGGGCCATTGTTACCGGAGAGGCGGCGTCCCCGCTGCCGTCGACTCCGATCCGCGGGGCGAGCACAACCAGCGCCACCGCCGGGACGGCCGGTTCGGCCGCCACGGCCAGGGGCACCCAGGCGGTAACGCGGCAAAATACGAGTATTGGCCTTGCCGACAGCTTGGCCAGCGGCGGTTTCATCCAGGCCGACATAGCCAACAACGCGCTCATCATCACCGCCCCGGAGCCGGTCTACAACAATCTACGCAGCGTTATTGCCATGCTCGACAAGCGTCGAGCCCAAGTTTATATCGAGGCCTTGATCGTCGATCTTCAATCCGACCGCGCCTCGGAGTTCGGGATTCAGTGGCAGGACCTAACCGGTACCGGTCCCAGCGGCGCGAGGATCGTGGGCGGGACAAACTTCAGCTCCGGCGGGAGCAATATTATCGGGCTGATCGAGAACGTCGCCAAGGCGAGCACAGCAGGTTCGCTGGGGATCAGCCCGGGACTTAACGTAGGCGTAATTTTCGGCAAGACGGGTGGCGGCGTGCCCAATCTCGGGGTGCTCGCGCGGTTTCTGGAAACAAACGCAAAGGCGAACATCCTTTCGACGCCGAACATCCTTACGCTGGACAACGAGGAAGCTACCATTATTGTCGGCAGCAATGTCCCGTTCATCACCGGCCAGTATGCGCAGACGGGCGCGTCGCTTACGGCGTCGCCGTTCCAGACCTACGATCGACGCGACGTGGGACTGACGCTGCGTATCAGGCCGCAGATTTCGGAAGGCGGCATTGTTCGAATGCAGTTGTTCCACGAGCAATCCAGTATTCAGGGAACGACGCTATCGAATCCCGCCGGACCGATCACGACCAAGCGTTCAATCGAATCCTCGGTCGTCGTGGACGACGGGGGTATTGTGGTAATCGGCGGTCTGATCGAGGACAACTGGGCGATGGGCGAAGACAAAGTACCGGTGTTGGGCGATATTCCCGTCCTCGGCGCGATGTTCCGCTATGAAACGCGAAAACGTACTAGAAACAACCTCATGGTGTTTCTGCGTCCACGCATCATTCGCGATGCGACGACCTATCAGGGGCTAACCGCGGATCGCTACGATTATGTGATCGGCGAGCAGCAGAAGAATGCGGAAGGGACAACCCCGATGCCTGGGGAGCCGCCGGCGCCGACCCTGCCTGCGCGCGCGCCGTCAGCACCTGCATCGGGCGAGGCCCGCCAGCCTGCGGCGCGGTGAGTCGGCCGATGAGCATACCTGCGCGCCTGCCGTATACATTTGCGAAATCCCAGTCCATCATCCTCAACGTCCGTGAAGATGGCGGGCTGCGAGCGCTGGTAAGCGAGAATACGCCGGTATTCGCGTTAGCCGAGGTCCGGCGCACGGTCGGCGCTCTGTTCGAAGTCGACTTACTTGATGCGGCGAGCTTCGAGCGCGAACTCGCGGAAACATACAGCCGAACCGACCAGACTGCGGCCGAAGTGGCCGACGATATCGGCCAGGACCTTGACCTTTCGCGTCTGGTGCAGGAGTTGCCCCCGATCGAGGACTTGCTCGAGGGGGAGGACGACGCCCCGATCATACGCATGATCAATGCGTTGCTCACCCAGGCGGTGCGCGAAACGGCTTCGGACATTCACATCGAGCCGTTCGAGCGCCACTCGTCGGTGCGTTTTCGCATCGATGGCGTGCTGCGAGAGGTGATACAGCCACACCGGGCCCTGCACGCCGCGATGACATCCCGCATCAAGATCATGGCGCAGATGGATATCGCCGAAAAGCGACTTCCTCAGGACGGCCGCATTACCATTCGGATCGCCGGGAAGCCGATCGACGTGCGTGTGTCGACGATACCGGCAACCCATGGCGAGCGCGTCGTGATGCGTCTGCTTGACAAGGATCCGTCAAAGCTCGTGCTCGATGTGCTGGGAATGGCACCGGATACGCTGGCGCGCACCGATGCGTTGATTCACCGGCCGCACGGGATATTCCTGGTGACGGGGCCCACCGGGTCGGGGAAGACCACGACTCTCTATGCGGCGCTTTCCCGGCTCAAAGCCGGGGAACTGAACATCATGACGGTCGAGGATCCTGTCGAATACGATTTGCCCAATATCGGCCAGACGCAGATCAACAACCGCATCGATCTCACTTTCGCCAAAGCGTTGCGCTCGATCCTCAGACAGGACCCGGACGTCATCATGATCGGCGAGATTCGCGACCTTGAAACCGCTCAGATCGCCGTGCAGGCCAGCCTGACCGGGCACCTGGTTCTGGCGACCTTGCACACGAACGACAGCGCAAGCGCTGTGACCCGGTTGGTCGATATGGGCGTGGAACCCTTTCTGCTTGCTTCGAGCCTCGTCGGCGTTCTCGCGCAACGCCTAGTGCGCAGGCTCTGTCCGACCTGCCGGCAATCCTATCGGCCGGACGCTTCTGAAGAGGCACAATTCGCGCGCTCGGGATGCCCGGAGGTGTTGTATCGTGCCAAGGGGTGTGCTGCCTGCACTCATACCGGGTACCTTGGACGCATGGGCATTTACGAGCTGCTGGAAGTCGACGGCGCGCTGCAGCAGTTGATTCACGAACGCGCATCGGAACAGCGTATCCGCGACCATTGCGTGTCAAGCGCCGGTCTGCGCCCGCTAAAAGAAGATGGGCTGCGGTGGGTGGCCAACGGAGACACCACCCTTGATGAAATTCTTCGTGTCACTCGCGACTGAACCGCCGGGGTCGTACGGATGGCAGCGTTCAACTACCGGGCACTCGACTCCGAGGGTCGCGAGGTTAGAGGCGTACTTGAGGCCGAGACGAGCCGCATCGCCCGCGGTCAGCTGCGCGACCAGAATCTGGCGCCGGTCGAGGTCACCGTTGCCGGCCGGCGCAGCGTCGACCGCCCTTACGGAAGCCGTTCGGGAATTCGAACCGGTTCGCTCAGTCTCGTAACGCGGCAGTGGTCCACGCTGCTTGCGGCCGGGCTTACTATCGAGCGCTCGCTGAGTGCGTTAATCGAACAGACCGAGGACCAGGGCGTCCAAGAGGTTCTGGGCGGCGTGCGAGCAGAGGTTCTGGCCGGGCATTCCCTGCATGCTGCCCTGGGTCGTTTTGAGGACGTATTTCCACCTATCTACCGGGCGTTGGTCAACGCGGGTGAAAAATCGGGGGAACTTCCGACGCTGCTTGCTCGCCTGGCGGACTATCTGGAGGCGTCGCAGGCGACGCGGCAGAAGATTCTGCAGGCCCTGCTGTATCCGGCGATCGTGGTAGTGGTCGCCTTGGCCGTCATCACAGGTCTGGTTACCTATGTCGTGCCGCAGATCGTCGGCGTGTTCGTGCAGAGCAAGCAGACATTGCCGCTGCTCACCCGAGCCCTGATTCTGGTGAGCGATCTAATGCGCACCAGCGGAGTGTGGCTGGCGGTGGCGGCGGTGGCCCTGGCTATACTGGTGCAGCGCGCCCTGAGAAACGAAGCGCTCAGGTTGCGCTGGCATGCACGATTGCTCAAGACGCCGCTGCTCGGGCGATTTTTGCGCACGGTCGACAGCGCACGCTTCGCCAGTACTATGGCCATCCTCGTTGGAAGCGGCGTACCGCTCCTCGCCGCGCTGGAGGCCGGCAAGGGCGTGATCGGGAATTTGGTTCTTCGCCGATCCGTCGAGCGGGCAATCGGATTCGTACGCGAAGGCACGCCGCTGCACCGCGCGCTCGCAACCGAGCGAGTGTTTCCGCCATTGCTTATCCACCTGATCGCGAGCGGCGAAGCGAGCGGAACGCTCGATGAAATGCTGGCGCGCGCGGCGCAGCAGCAGCAAATCGAGCTGGATCACCGTACCGCCCTTGCGCTTGGCCTGTTTGAGCCGCTTCTGATTCTGCTGATGGGCGGACTCGTGTTGCTGATCGTGCTGGCCGTTCTGCTGCCTATCATCAACATCAACCTTCTGTTGCGCTAGGAGAATAACTTGACTCTAACTCAGAGCGCGGCGCGGCGAATCGCGGGATTCACGCTGATAGAGGTAATGGTCGTGATCTCGATTCTCGCCATTCTTGCTGCGCTGATCGTGCCTAAGATCATGAGCCGCCCCGATGAGGCGCGCGTGGTTGCAGCCAAACAGGACATCGCTGCGCTGATGCAGGCGCTCAAGCTCTATCGGTTGGATACCAAGCGCTACCCGACGACGGAGCAGGGCCTGCACGCGCTGGTCGCCAAGCCGAGCCAGGCACCGGTGCCGGAAAACTGGAAACCGGGGGGCTACGTCGAAAGACTGCCCCTTGACCCCTGGGGCAAACCATACCAGTTCCTGAACCCCGGGCTGCATGGCGAAATCGACGTGTTCAGTTACGGCGCGGACGGCGTTCCGGGCGGAGAAGGTTTTGACAGCGACATCGGCAACTGGTCGTTCTGACCGCAGCCGAGCGAGCCGTGGTTTCACGCTGATCGAGATGCTGGTCGTGATCGCGATCATCGGGATTCTGTCGATCTATGTCGCCCTGTCGACAGCACCCAATTCGCGCCGCCAGGCAGCGGCCGACGCCGAACGGCTGGCGCTGCTGCTCGAAACGGCCCTTCAGGAGGCGCAGTGGGGCGGCCACGCGATTGCATGGTCGGCCGACGCGAAAGGCTACCGGTTCTGGCAGCAAGCGAACGAACGCCGGTGGCAACCTATTACGGACAATGAACTGTACCGAGCGCGTTCGCTTGAGGGCGCCACCGGAATCTCAGGCGTCGAGGTTGATGGGCAGCCGCTGCCACCCGGCGCGCTGCTGAAGTTTTTCCCGTTTTCCATGCCCTTGTTCCAAATCACGCTGAGTGCGCCCCAGGGCGAGTTGATCCTGCGCTCGCTTCCGAACGGCAGGGTAGATCTGCAGATGCCGAAAGAGCAATGAATTCGACGCCGCGAGCAAGACGCGGGTTCACGCTGCTGGAAATGCTGGTCGCGCTTACTGTGCTGGCGATTGCATTGCTGGCGGCGTTGCGCGCAAGCGGCGCCGCGGTCGCGAACACCGAGGAGATCCGCGACCGGTTGCTCGCGGGCTGGGTTGCGCAGAACCGTCTCGCCGAGCATATCGCACGTCGCGATTGGCTGCCGATCGGCGTGGTACGCGGCGAGGAAAGCCAAGGCGGCGTGAGATTCGGTTGGGAGGAGCGGACAGTCGGCACACCGAACTTCCAGTTCCGGCGTATCGAGATCCGCGTGTTTTCCGAGCAGCAACCGGATTTCACGCTCGCGCGTCTTAGTGGATTCGTCGTCAAACCGGGCGGTTGAGGGCGATGTCGCGTCTGCAGTCGGGTTTGACACTGGTCGAACTGATCGTCGCAGTGGCGCTGCTGGCACTTCTTTCGGTGATGGCCTATCGCGGCCTCGACAGCATGATGCGATCAAACGATCGCACGCTCGCCGAGGTCGAACGCTGGCGCGCTACAACTTTTTTGCTGGAGCGCTTTGCCGCAGACGTGTCGCAGCCCGCGCGACGGCAGATCCGGGGGGCCGCCGGGGAACTGCTGCCGGCTTGGTGGGGGCAAGCGCTTGCCGAGCCGGCGGGCACCGAATCTCAACTCGAATTCTCGCGCAAGTCGCCTCCCGGTCAGGATGAATCCAGGCTCGGCTACCGACTGCGCGGCGGCAACGTGGAATTGCTGGTGTGGCGTGTGCTGGACCGCGCACCTGGCTCCAAGGCCGAAGTCTACAAGCTGCTCACCAACGTGCGTGCGTTGCGGTTCCGCCATCTCGACGAGCGCGGTGTCTGGCAGGACGAATGGCCACAGTCGGATGCCGAACCGCTACCTCGCGCTGTCGCGGTTGAGCTGACCTTGGCCGAAGGTCCCACTGTGACCCGAATCTTCGCGCTTCCGTGACGGTGCCGCGTCGGATACAACCGGAGGCACGCGGCGCGGCGCTGATCATGGCACTGCTCGTGGTCGCGTTGGCGACAATGTTGTCGACGACGCTGTTCTTTCGGCAGGATGTCTGGCTGAGGCAAGTAGACACGCAGCGCGATCAGGCCCAGACGCGCATTATCGCCGGCGCCGGTATCGCATGGGCAAGGGCGGTACTCGCCTACGATACCCGAACGAGCGTATCCGATCATCTCGGCGAGGCCTGGGCGATCACAGTGCCGACCACCCGCGTGGAAGACGGCGAAATCGCCGGACAGGTGACCGACGAGCAGGGAAAATGGAATTTGAACAATTTGCTCGCAGGTGACGGCAGTGTAAGCGCCGCCAATATGGAGGTCTTTCGCCGGTTGCTGGTTTTGCTCAGATTATCGCCGGAACTTGCAGCGACGCTTGCGGACTGGTTGGACAAGGACAGCGAACCATCAGCGGGCGGTGCAGAGGACGCCTATTACCTTGCGCAACCGCAGCCTTATCGGAGCGCCAACCGAATTCTGACCGACGTCGATGGACTGCTGCGCGTCCGCGGATTCGATGCCAACGTCGTGGAGCGCTTGCGTCCCCACGTGACCGCGCTGCCGGGCTATCATAGAGCCAACGTGAATACTGCTAGTGAATTCGTGCTCAGCGCACTGTTGCCGGACATGCAGCCCTCCGAAATTCGACAGATGATCGCCCAGCGCGAGAGAATACCCTTCCGAGATTTCGTCGACTTCCGCGCGCGTCTGCCAAGGTCCGAGATCGCGCCGAACCAGGAACTGCTCGACACGCGGAGCCGGTATTTCACCGTCCTCATCCGCGCGCGCTACGGTCGCGCCGGACTTACAACAGAGGCCTTGCTCGAGCGGCCGGGGCGCGATTGGCCGCTGGTCGTCTGGCAGAAATATCAATGAATTCCCTGCTGCGGTTCCATATATCGGCTAACTGGCCGGCAGAGACGACTGCGTGCGACTGGGCTCTGTACGACGCAAGGGGATCGCTCATTCAACGTGGATCGAGCGAACCTCGCCACTGGCCGATGGCCGAAAGCGTCGAGGCGGTCCTTAGCCCTGATCAGTGCCTTAGCCTCGAAGTTAAGCTGCCAGGCGGGGCGAAAGCCGCAAGATCCCGCAGCAGTGAACTCATCGCCTACGCCGTCGAAGAGCGGCTGGCTGGCGAAGTCGAGAACGAGCATTTCGTCGTGGGCGAAACGGATGCCGATGGCCAGACGCCGGTCTGGGTCATTAGCCGCGCGAGACTGCGGGTGTTGCTCGGCGCGTTCGAGCAGCTGGGGCGTAAGCCCCACCGTGTATTCAGCGAACTGCAGCTTGCGCCCTTTAACCCCGGCCGATGGTCGGTATGCCTCGGCGAGCAGGACGGTTTTGTTCGCGTCGGCAAAGAATCGGGCTTCGCATTCGATTTCGCCCAGCAGAACGTGCACACGAAGCCTCCGATCGCTTTGCAACTGGCGCTGTTGACCGCCCGTCGGGCGAACCGAATGCCCGAGTCGGTAGACGTGTATTGCGTTGAGGCCTCAGCACCAGATGCCGTGGCTTGGGAATCTGCGCTGGGCGTTAAGGTTGGCCGGGCAGCGGAATACGTCTGGCAGGTTCGACCGGCGCGTTCGGTCCGTAACTTCTTGGTGGGCGAATTTACCCCCAGAGGGGAGCGCGGGGCAGCGTGGGCCGCGTTCAGACCGGCGCTGGTGCTTGGGGCGCTAACATTAGTACTGTATTCGCTGTTCAGTTTCGGCGAGTGGATCTGGCTCGACCGGAAGGCCAGCAGCCTGAATGCCCAATCGATGGAAACATTTCGCGCTGCCTTCCCGCAGGTTGGCACGATCGTCGATCCTTCACTGCAGATGCAGCGACTTTACGACCAGTTCAAGCGCGAGCGCGGACAACTGGGTGAAAGCGATTTTCTGCCAATGCTTGCCTCCGTCTCGGATGCAGTGGCGAATAGCGGCGCTTATCGCAGCATGAGCTTCGAGGAGGGGCGGCTCGAGTTTGCCGTCTCGCTGCCGAATACTGGGGCCGTTCAACGCTTGCGTGAAGCACTTGTCCAGCGGGGACTTGATACCACTTTGCGCGATTCGCGGCGGACTGGAACGAGTATCCAGGCGACCTTTAGCGTAAGGCGGAGCCTATGATGTTGATCGGGACGCAGGCTTCCATTCGAGCGTTTTGGGCCGCACGCCATCCGCGCGAAAGGACGTTTCTGCTCGCGCTGGCGATCTTCCTCGGCACAGCGCTTCTGGCGCAAGGGCTTTGGGCCAGCCACCAGGCGCGCGTTCGCCTCAAGAAACAGATTCCGCACCTGCTCCAACAGGTGGAGAACCTCAGACGAAGGGCCGCGGATCTGCAGCGACTTAAGGTTCAGCCGCCGGGTCCGGTTCCGATACAGGAGAGCGGTTTGCTCGCCACTGCAGTCGCAAGCGCAAATACCGCGTCTCTTCCCGAGGCGGCAAAACAGCTCAGGACGGAGGGACCGCGAAGACTACGCCTGCGCGCAACCCTGCATTTCGACCGATGGCTCAAGTGGGTCGCCGCGCTTCAGAGGGACGGGCGTATCAGGGTTGTTTCCTGCCGCATTGACGCGGGGGAGGCGCCAGGCCTGGTCAGGATCGATGCCCTTTTTTCACTTCCGGAATCCGGTTAGGCGCGACCGCGCTTATTCCGGAATTTCTTTCCTGGACCCGCAGGATTTAGCGCGAAACCGCGCCGGCGTACTGCTGCTCATCTCAATCGAGTGTCAGACACCGTGAAACGCCTGTGGTGGCTGTTTGCCGCTGGATTGTTTCTTCTGGCCTTGATCGTACAGTGGCCTGCGGCGTGGCTCGCTCCGAGAATCGAGCAGGCTACCCAACAGCGCTGGCGGCTCGGCAGCGTCCGAGGCACGGTCTGGCGGGGCCAGGCCGTCCTGTACAGTCTCGATCGATCCAGCGGGCGGTGGCATCCGGGGCGGAGAATCCACTGGGACTTCGTCTGGGGCGAACTCCTCCGGGGCCGTCTGGCCGTGCAGACGGGTTTGGGTGACGCGGGCAGAGTTCGGCTCGCCGCCGGACCGCGAAGTTGGTCCATTGAAGAGCTCGATGCAACCATGCCGGCCGAGCAGATTGCCGTTTTGCTGCCCGCCACGCTCGCGGATTACGGCTGGTCGGGCCCGATGCACGCCCGCGCACAGGTCTTCAGTTGCCAATGGGGACGCGCCGGTTGTGTCGGACGAATCGACTTGAGCTGGACCAAGGCTGCCGTCGCGTACGTCCCCGGACCGCCTCTGGGAGATTATCAGTTGCGCCTGACCGCGGAAGGCAAAGCCCTGCGCTTTGATCTGGCAACAGTACGCGGCCGGCTGCGGATTACCGGGGCCGGAGAACTGTCCGGAGGCGCATTGCGTTTCACCGGGGAAGCTTGGGCGAACGGGGAACACGCCGGCAATCTGGAGACGATCCTGCAAGCGCTCGGCCGCCCAGGGGCCGCGCCGGGACGCTACCTGATCGAATACCGGGAGAAAATTAGATGATCACGCGGGCTGCGGACAGCTCCCGAAAGCCTCACCGGCTGGAGGTCGACCCAGGCAACCACGACCTGTTGTATGATGTCCAAAGAGCCACCCGTAAATGTATTAGCAGACAGCAGCATAGGAAATATTGTTGAGGTATTGCAAGAACTGCAGAATACTTCATAATAGGCACTGGCCAATATTGGGCAAAGGAGGACTTCCGTGCGGAATCCTTTTACTACTACTATGGACAAGAAGATATCGAGATGTTCTGCATGGGTGTTAATCACTGCCATGGTAACCGTGCTCGCCGCCTGCGGGGGTGGCAGCCCAGGGGGGACATCGGGCGGAACGACGGATGGAACAACAGGCGGAACAACAGGCGGGACGACCGGTGGGACGACGGGCGGAACGAATGGGGGAACGACCGGCACCGCGAAAACGCCGACTCTGACGCTCGCTCTGCAGGACAGCAGCGGGGCTGCCGCGACATCGCTGACAGCGGGGTCTCCTTTGACCGTTCAGGCGACGCTGAAAGATGCAGACGGCGCGCCAATCCCCAACATCGTGATTTCATTCAGCAGCGCCGACTCCGCGCTTGCATCGCTGTCTCCCTCTTCGGCGCTAACCAACACTTCCGGCGTCGCATTTTCACGCATCGACGCTACCAGCATTGCGGCGGTGGGTGCGAGCTATGTAAACGCAACCGCGACGTTTCCCACCGGGTCGACCTCTTCTTCAACGCCGGTTACCGCCGAGACTCCTTATGCGGTCGGCGCAGCTACGGTCGACATGACGTTGGCAGTGTCCCAGGCGAATATTTCGGCCGGCGGGACCAGTTCGGTCACGGCGACGGTATCTATCAACGGCGCAGCACCCACAACGCCGATGACCGTGGATTTCACCTCAGGCTGCGCAAGGACGGGTAAAGCCACGCTTTCAACCGGTGTGCTGACCATCAACGGCGTTGCGACCGCGACTTACACTGACAACGGATGCGGGCAGGCGGACACCGTTGTTGCGTCGACCAGTTCGACGCAAAAAACCGCCGTTATCACGGTTGCTCCACCGCAGGCGGCCAATATCAAGTTCATCGGCACAACGCCGGAGTCGTCGTTGCTGGTGATCAAAGGAACCGGTGGCGTCGGATACAGCGAAACGGCCGTGGTGAAATTCCAGGCAGTCGATGCGGCGGGCACCGGACTCGCGAACCAGACTGTCAGGTTTGGACTTACAACCGTCGCCGGCGGCCTGACGATGGAAAATACCGCGCTCGCTGTTGGGGAGACGGTCTCCAAGCAGACCGATGCCAACGGTGACGTGTCGGTCACCGTCCAGTCCGGAACGGTTCCTACGGCGGTCTGGGTGACGGCAGCGCTGGGTACGCTGTCGACGCAGTCGAACAAAGTGGTGATCTCGACCGGCAGGCCGAGCCAGGATTTCTTCAGCCTCTCGGCGACGAAGTTGAATATCGACGGCGGCAACTACGATGGCGCGAGGACGACGCTCAACATCTACGCGGCGGACCGGCTGGGCAACATCGTTCCGGACGGTACGGCGATCAATTTCATCGCCGAGGGCGCGCAGATCGTAGGCCAAACCACTGGGGGCACGGCCTCGTCCACGTGCACCACGCTCAACGGGGCGTGTACGGTCGATCTGGTGAGCGCCGAACATAGACCTATCCCGGACAGCGAGCGCTCGGGGATTTCCGCCGAAAACGCTCTGCCTGAAGGGCCGACCGCAAATCGCGTAACCGTCGTCGCCTATACCGTGGGCGAGGAAAGTTTTGTCGACGCCAACGGCAATAACAAATGGGACACGGGCGAGACCTGGGACGATTTGGGCGACATATACATCGATTCGAACGAGAGCCTTGAATGGGACGAAAACGAGCAATTCATTCGCTACAGTGCCAACAACGCTGCTGAATGCCCGCCTTTGCCGACGGATACCCCAAAACTTGACAACGCCACTTCGAAACCAGGGACATGCGATGGTGTTTGGGGTCAGGCGCACGTGCGGCGCAGCATGGTCATCGTACTGTCGGGACATACCGCGCACGCGAACACGAATCTCGTCAACATGGGCGGTGGCTGCATTGGTGTAGCCTCTGTCCTTGTGTCAGATCAGTGGGGCAATCCGATGCCTGCAGGTTCGACGCTGACCGTCAGCGCCAATGCAGTAAGCGACAGCACAGCCCCCACCGCAAAGGCCGCGGAGATTACCGTGGTCCCCGAGACTGTGCCGAGCTCAAATGCTCCCGGCGGAACCTGGCATTCGGTCAAGGTCTCTGTGGGCGCGGGCAAGTGCGCGACGCCCGTGAGCGGGTCCTTTGACCTGTTGGTGTCAACCCCCAGTGAATCGACCAATGTGACGTCGGTGTTGCCATTCACGGTTAATCCGTAATCGAAAGAGTGCAGGAGCAAGGCCGGCGAAAGCCGGCCTTGCATTATTTGGCACGCCGGACCCCCCCCCTTTTCTCGAGCGATGCACCGATCCTGCACCGGATGTGACTCGTTTCAGAGCCGCGGGGCGATTCGCGCCACGACAGCGTAACGTGCGCTGCGAAAACAGATTTCTTAGCTTGAACACGGCGCTACTTGAAGCAACGAGGGTTCGAAGGTAGACTCAAAAGTTCGCCCCGAGTACTTCGGGTGGATGAACTTCTGCCTCTCCGTCCGGCAACCTGAAAGGTGTAACGGTGAACCAGTTCGGCCTTCCCAAGCCTGAGGGTCTGTATGACCCTGCCCGCGAACATGATGCCTGCGGCGTCGGTTTCGTCGCGCATATCAAGGGAAGGAAAAGCCACGGCATCATCGACCAAGGCTTGCTGATCCTCAGGAATCTGAATCACCGCGGCGCCGTGGGCGCCGATTCCAAGGCAAGCGACGGCGCGGGGCTGCTGATGCAGATTCCTGATCGTTTTTTCCGCGACGAAATGGCAACATTGGGCGTGACCCTGCCCAAGCCGGGCCAATACGGCGTGGGCATGGTGTTTTTGCCGAAAGAGCCGGCGTCGCGTCTGGCATGCGAATACGAGATCGGACGAGCAATCAAGGAGGAGGGTCAGCTCCTGCTCGGATGGCGCGACGTGCCCGTGGATAATTCGGACCTCGGTGACTCGGTGAAAACCGTGGAACCGGTGATCCGGCAAGTATTCATCGGTCGCGGCGCCGGGGTCACCGTCACTGACGCGCTTGAGCGCAAGCTCTACATCATCCGCAAAGCATCCGGCCATGCAATTCAGGCGCTCAAGCTCGCCCACGGCAAGGAGTTTTACGTGGCGTCGATGTCTGCGCGCACCGTCGTGTACAAGGGCATGCTGCTGGCCGATCAGGTCGGCACTTACTTCAAGGACCTGCAGGATCCGCGGGTGGTTTCGGCACTGGCTCTGGTACACCAGCGTTTTTCCACCAATACATTTCCGACCTGGGACCTTGCGCACCCGTTTCGCATGATCGCGCACAATGGGGAAATCAATACCTTGCGAGGCAACGTCAACTGGATCCGGGCGCGGCAGGGAGCGATTTCCAGCCCGATACTGGGGCGCGACCTGGACAAGATCTGGCCGCTCATCTACGACGGGCAGTCCGACTCCGCGTCATTCGACAATGCGCTGGAACTGCTGGTGATGAGCGGCTACCATATTGCGCACGCGGTGATGATGATGATCCCGGAGGCATGGGAAGCCCACTCGTTGATGGACGCCAATCGCCGCGCTTTCTACGAATACCACGCCTCGATGATGGAACCATGGGACGGGCCCGCCGCCATCGCATTCACCGACGGACGGCGGATCGGCGCCACGCTCGACCGCAACGGCCTGCGTCCCGCGCGCTACATCGTCACTGACGAGGACCTGGTCATCATGGCTTCGGAGGCTGGCGTGTTGCCGATGCCCGAGGAGCGGATCGTCAAGAAATGGCGCTTGCAGCCCGGCAAAATGTTCTTGGTGGATCTGGAAAAAGGCCGCATCGTCGATGACAAGGAGATGAAGGACGCGCTGGCATCGAACAAGCCATATTCGGAGTGGATCGAGCGAATCCGGATCAAGCTCGACGATGTCGAGTCCGACAAACAGCGGCCCGAGCGTTCCGCGGTATCGCTGCTGGACCGCCAGCAAGCCTTCGGCTACACGCAGGAAGACATCAAGTTCGTGATGGCGCCGATGGCGATCAACGGCGAAGAAGCCACTGGCTCAATGGGTAACGATTCGCCGCTGGCGGTTCTATCTGCCAAGAACAAGACCCTCTACCATTATTTCAAGCAGCTGTTCGCGCAGGTGACGAACCCGCCGATCGATCCGATCCGCGAGGAACTGGTCACCTCGCTTGTCTCGTTCATCGGACCCAAGCCGAATCTGCTCGGCATCGACGAAATGAACCCGCCAATCCGTCTCGAGGTAAGCCAGCCCATACTGGACTTTTTCGAGATGGAGAAAATCCGGAATATCGACCGTTATACCGAGGACAAGTTCAAGTCATTCGAGCTGGATATCTGTTATCCGGTTGCATGGGGCAACGAGGCGATAGAAGCGCGGCTGGCGAGCTTGCGCGCGCAGGCCGAAGACGCGGTGCGCTCGGGCATCGGAATTCTGATCATCTCGGACCGCCATATCGACCGTGACAGAATGCCGATCCCGGCGCTGTTGGCGCTATCGGCGATTCACCAGCATTTGGTCGGCAGGGGGTTGCGCACGTCGGTCGGCATCGTGGTGGAGACCGGGTCGGCCCGCGAGGTTCATCACTTCGCGCTGCTCGGCGGTTACGGTGCGGAGGCAGTACACCCCTACCTCGCGCTCGAGACGCTGCTCGCGATGAGCGACGTCCCGTCTGAGGGCGTCGATGCCAAGACCGCGATCAAGAATTACGTCAAAGCGAACGGCAAGGGCCTCAAGAAGGTGATGTCCAAGATGGGCATTTCGACCTACATGGGCTACACCGGCGCGCAGATTTTCGAGGCAGTGGGCTTGGCGAAGAGCCTGGTGGACAAGTATTTCACCGGCACGACTTCGAGCGTCGAGGGCATCAACGTATTCGAGCTCGCCGAGGAGTCGATACGCATGCACCGCGCGGCCTTCGGCGAGGATCCGGTGCTTGCCAACGCGCTGGACGCCGGCGGCGAGTACGCATTCCGCGTGCGTGGCGACGAGCACATGTGGACCCCGGACGCGATTGCCAAGCTGCAGCATGCCGCGCGCGCGAACAATTTTCAGACGTACAAGGAATACGCCAAGATCATCAACGACCAGTCGCGGCGGCATATGACTTTCCGCGGGCTGTTCGAGTTCAAATTGAATCCGTCCGCGGCCGTACCCATAGACGAGGTCGAGCCTGCCTCCGAGATTGTCAAGCGCTTCGCCACCGGCGCGATGTCGCTCGGTTCGATCTCGACCGAGGCGCACACGACGCTTGCGCTGGCAATGAACCGTATCGGCGGAAAGTCGAACACTGGCGAAGGCGGCGAAGACCGCAGGCGCTACGCACCGGTCGTCGCAGGCGAGACGCTTGCGTCGCGTATCGGCGCCGATCGGATCGAGATCGACTTGCCGCTCAAGGAGGGCGATTCGCTCAAGTCCAAGATCAAGCAGGTTGCCTCGGGCCGCTTTGGCGTGACGACGGAATATCTGGTCAGTGCTGAGCAAATCCAAATAAAGATGGCGCAGGGCGCCAAACCCGGCGAGGGCGGCCAGCTCCCCGGCCGAAAAGTCTCCGAGTACATCGCAGAACTTCGTTACTCGACTCCGGGTGTGGAGTTGATCTCTCCGCCACCGCACCACGACATCTACTCGATCGAGGATCTCGCGCAACTCATCCACGATCTGAAAAATGCCAATCCGGACGCCTCGATCAGTGTCAAGCTAGTCTCGGAAGTGGGCGTGGGCACTGTCGCTGCCGGCGTGGCAAAGGCCAAGGCGGACCACGTCACCATTTCCGGCCATGACGGCGGCACCGGCGCTTCACCCTGGAGTTCCATCAAGCACGCAGGCACGCCGTGGGAACTGGGGCTGGCAGAGACCCAACAGACACTCGTCCTGAACAGGCTGCGCGGGCGCATTGCGGTTCAGGTCGACGGTCAAATCAAGACCGGTCGGGACGTGGTAATCGGAGCACTGCTTGGCGCCGACGAATTCGGGTTTGCCACGGCGCCGTTGGTGGTCGAAGGCTGCATCATGATGAGGAAGTGCCACCTGAATACCTGTCCGGTCGGCGTGGCTACCCAGGATCCGGTGCTGCGCAAGCGATTTTCCGGCAAGCCCGAACACGTCATCAATTATTTGTTCTTCGTGGCCGAGGAGGCGCGCGCGCTGATGGCGCAGCTAGGCATCCGCAAATTTTCCGATCTGATCGGACGGGCGGACCTGCTCGACATGAAGCAAGGTGTCGAGCACTGGAAGGCGAAGGGGTTGGATTTCAGCCGCGTCTTCCATGTGCCGAAGGCGCCTGCCGAAGTCGCACGCTACCACTGCGAATCGCAGGACCATGGCCTGGAGAGGGCACTCGACCACCGGCTTATCGAACTCGCCAAATCCGCTATCGAAGGCGGCGAGCGCGTGACGATCGACATGCCGATTCGAAACGGCAACCGAACCGTCGGCACCATGCTCTCGAGTGTCATCGCCAAACGGTACGGACATGATGGGCTGGCCGACGACAGCATTCATATCCGATTTGCCGGATCGGCCGGTCAGAGCTTTGGCGCGTTCCTTGCCAAGGGTGTAACGCTCGAGCTCATCGGCGACACCAATGACTATTGCGGCAAAGGCCTCTCCGGTGGCCGCATCATTGTCCAGCCTTCACCGAAATTCCGCGGCGAGCCGACTGAAAACATCATCACCGGCAACGTCGTCCTCTACGGTGCGATCGCGGGCGAAGCCTATTTTCGCGGCGTCGCCGGGGAGCGATTTGCAGTGCGCAATTCCGGCGCGCGGGCAGTAGTTGCGGGGGTGGGCGACCACGGCTGCGAATATATGACGGGCGGTACCGTGGTCGTGCTTGGCCCCACCGGGCGTAATTTTGCCGCCGGCATGTCTGGAGGCATCGCATATGTGCTCGACGACGATGGTACGTTCCCGCAGCGCTGCAATCAGGCAATGGTGCGGCTCGAGCCGATACTTGCCGAAGCCGAGCAGGAAGGAAAGGTTGCGCGAGGCCTTTGGCATTACGGCAGGGCTGACGAATCGATCCTGAAGGAGCTGATAGAGAATCACAGACGGTACACGGGTAGCGATCACGCGAAACACATACTGGCCAACTGGCATACCTGCCGAGGCAAGTTCGTCAAGGTGTTCCCCAACGAGTACCGGCGCGCGCTGGGGGAACTCGCGACGAAAGGGACAAGGAAGGCGGCCTGAGCAGGGCATTGAGAAATCGGGCCTCTCGGGCGGAAGACGACCGTCGTTTCTTCTTCGCGATCTTCCCTGCACGGCAAGACTGAGACCGACACAGATCCACGAGACCAGCACGCAAATGGGCAAAGCAACAGGATTTCTGGAGTATCAACGACTTTCGGAAGCGGCCGAGCCGGCGCGCGAGCGGGTCACGCATTACAAGGAATTCATTGTACGGCTCGCCGATCAGGACGCATCGATACAGGGTGCCCGTTGCATGGATTGCGGAATTCCGTTCTGCATGGACGGCTGTCCCGTGAACAACATCATTCCGGATTGGAACGACCTGGTCTACAAGCGGAACTGGAAGCAGGCGCTCGACATGCTGCACTCGACCAACAACTTTCCCGAGTTCACCGGCCGCGTTTGCCCGGCGCCCTGTGAGGAAGCCTGCACGCTCAACATCAACAACGATCCCGTCGGCATCAAATCGATCGAGCACGCGATTATCGACAAGGGTTGGGAAATGGGCTGGGTCGCCCCGCAGCCGAGCGCGCGCAAGACCGGAAAGCGCATTGCCGTCATCGGATCCGGGCCCGCCGGCCTAGCCGGTGCGCAACAACTCGCGCGCGCCGGCCACGCAGTGGTCGTGTTCGAGAAGAACGACCGCATCGGTGGGCTGCTGCGCTACGGCATACCCGACTTCAAGATGGAGAAGGTGCATATCGACAGGCGCATTGAGCAGATGCAAGCCGAAGGCGTCGAGTTCCGCGTCAATCAGCATGTCGGTGTCGGCGTCGTGGCAAAGGAGCTGCTGGATGAGTTCGACGCGATCGTGCTTGCCGGCGGCGCCGAGCAGCCGCGCGATCTGCCGATCCCGGGCCGCGACCTGGACGGCATCCACTTCGCGATGGACTTCCTGCCGCTGCAGAACCGGCGCGTGGCAGGCGACAAGAAGGTGCGCGAACTGCTTGCGACCGACAAGCAGGTGGTGGTCATCGGCGGAGGCGATACCGGATCGGACTGCGTCGGCACGTCGAACCGACAGGGCGCCAAGTCGATCGTGCAGTTCGAGTTGCTGCCGCAGCCGCCCGAGCACGAGAACAAACTGCTGACCTGGCCCTACTGGCCGGTCAAACTGCGCAGTTCGAGCTCTCACGAGGAAGGCTGCAGTCGCGACTGGGCCGTGACCACCAAGTTGTTCCGGGGCGAGGGCGGAAGGGTAAAAGCGCTGCATGCGGCACGGGTCGAATGGACCAAGGATGCCGCGAGTGGCCAGATGAAGATGGCCGAGGTACCCGGGAGCGAATTCGAAATGCCGGCAGATCTGGTGCTGCTGGCGATGGGTTTCGTGAGCCCGGTGCAGAATGTGCTCGATGCGTTCGGCATCGAGAAGGACTCGCGCGGCAACGCCAAAGCCGCCGCCGAAGGTGTTGGCTGCTATGCCACCTCGGTCACGAAGGTGTTCGCTGCCGGCGACATGCGGCGGGGCCAGTCGCTGGTCGTTTGGGCGATACGCGAAGGGCGTCAGTGCGCGCGCGCTGTCGACGAATTCCTCATGGGCTCATCGGAACTTCCGAGGTAGAGCAACGCCGACCCGCATCGGCACAAGACTTCCTGATATCTCCGACCACGCGCTCGGGGGCTGACGCCAGATTGCCGAAAGCCCCCTGGCGTGGGTTCGGCGTTGTTGGACGGAATTTCGAGCGCAATGCCATTGCCGTCCCATTTTGTTGGCAGGGTCTTGGAAGAGCGACGAATCAGCGGGAATAAAGTCGCGCCGAAAAGCGTTTCAACCCGAGTGTGCGCGTCGATGGCGCACGTCATGTTTGGATTTGTACCCTGCGCCCTGACCGCGCTGGTGACGTGTTTCGTGCTTTCGACATGATTTACCTTGTGGGGATAGGCGACCATCGTGTCCACGCGGGCAGTAGCGGACTCGACAAGAGACGCGGGTATCGACGTGCGAGTCGCGGGGGCGCTTCGTGCGGTCTTGCTGGCCTCGGCGCTGCTACTCACGCCGCCCGCCGCCAGTCGGGCTGCCGCCCAGGAAACCAATGCGGAGCCCACGGCGACTTTCGCGGGCGAAAAGGTGTGCGCAGGCTGCCACGCCGCTGAGAATTCCCACTTCGGCCACACCGTCCATGCCAAGCTGTTCCGAGAAAATCCCCGGAATGAACGCGAAAGGCAGGTGTGCGAAGCCTGTCACGGTCCGGGATCGCGACACCTGGCGAACGCGGTCGATCACAGCGCGCTCATCGGTTTTACGAGAGGATGGGGCACGCCTGTTGAAAAGCAGAATTCTCAATGTCTGGGGTGCCACGATGGAGGGCGGCGGATCCACTGGCCGGGCTCACCCCACGCCTCGAACAAGGTCGCGTGCAGCGACTGCCACAACGCGATGGCGCGATTCTCCTTCGCCGGCCTGTTAAAGACAGCGAGCGTTTCCGAAACCTGTTATTCCTGTCATCAGCAACAGCGCGCCGAGTTCCGCAAGCGTTCCCATATGCCGTTGCCAGAGGGAAAGATGTCGTGCGTGAGCTGCCACAACCCGCACGGCTCCCTGACGCGCCCGCTGCTCGATGCGAACACGGCAAACGACGTGTGTTACGCATGCCACGCTGAGAAGCGCGGTCCCTTCGTCTGGGAGCATGCCCCGGTGCGCGAGAATTGCCTTAACTGCCACGAAGCGCATGGTTCGAGTCAGCAAGCCCTGCTCGTGGCGCCGCGCCCGTTTCTGTGTCAGCAATGCCATACGAACCGCACCCATCACAATAATCTGGCGACTGTGCCGAACCTAGCGGGGGGCCAAGCTCCAAACCAGTGGTTGATCGCCCGCAGCTGCCAGACGTGCCACGCACAGATTCATGGTAGCAATCATCCAGCGGGTGTCAGGTTCCTGCGCTGAAAAGGTTTTTTGACCGCCGCAGCGGATATTCGTAAATGGCGCGAGTCCATATCGAGGGAAGACCTATGATGCGATTCGGCATATCCGGCAAGACAATGGCGCGCTGCGTCGGTGCCGCCGTCGTGCAAATCGCGATGGGGCCCGCACTTGCGGACTCCGCAATTGGACCCGCTTTGACCGCGGGCAATGCGATGAATCCTGGTGTGCTGAATTCGGCACGAGACCTGGATCCGGCAGGATTGAGTCCGTACCGGCTGCCGGCTTCGCGCACTCCGAACGGCCAACTCTACGAAATTCCCTACGCGCGCCGCGAAATTCGCGAGCCGAAATCCGGATGGGGCGGTTCCGGATACATCGAAGCCGGCGTTCTCGGCGGCGACGCCCACGAACGGAATGCTCTGTTTCGCCAATATTGGGATGTCGACAACGGTTTCTACCTAAACAACTTTGGACTGGAGATAACCGACAAAGCGCGATTTTTCGAGATCGTGGGGGGAGGAGTCGGTCGAAGCGATCAGTTCTACGAAGCTCGGTACGGACGTTACAACGACTACCGGGTGGATCTTTCGTACAGCGAAACCCCGCATGTGCTTTCAACGACCGCGCGGCCAATTTGGCTGGGGATCGGAACAGGCAATCTGTCGCTTTCGTCTTGGCCCGGCGTCGCCCCCGGCGGTGCGACCGGAAACAACGGCACCACCGCGGTGGCGCTCCGCGAGCTCATCGATTCGACGACCGAAATGGAATTGGGTGTAATGCGAAAGACCGGCAGTGCGCGCGTCCGCGTCGCATTGACCGACGCCTGGACATTTCACTCCAGTTATACGCTTGAGCACCGCCGCGGCGCGCGCCCATTCGGTGGAAACGAAGGCAACGGGGAAACTGTGGAGCCTATCGACTATAAGACGCACGAGCTGAATGCCGGACTGCGTTACAGGGACCGCGTGACCAATTTCAATCTCGATCTGTCGGCTTCCCTTTTTCGAAACGGCATTGATACGGTCTCCTGGGAAAATCCCTTTCGCCACACGAGCGGGGCACTACTGATCAAGGGTGGACGAACCGATCTGTATCCGGACAACGACGCCTACGCTGCGAAGGCAGAATACGCGCGGGTCTTGCCCACATTCCGTAACGCTCGATTCAATGCCACCGTTGCGCTCGGGGCGATGCGACAGAACGATCTACTCGTCGCGCCTACCGTGACAAGCGGCATGGGCGCTGGGAGTGCGGGTGGATTCAACGGCAATTTCGACCTTTGGAATACCACCGCTGCATTGAGCCAGCAGCGTGCGAATGCGAACATCGACACGGGACTGGTCAACCTCGGCCTTTCGCTGGTTCCGGCGGACCGGCTCACCGTACGCGGTTCGCTGCGCCATTACCAGACGCAAAATCATACGAGTTATGTGGCGTTCAACCCGCAGACGGGTCAGTTCGGTTACATCATCCAGGATACCAACGCGACTACCGTATTTGATGGCAGCAAAAATGTTCATTACAGGAACATTCCGTTTCAAGGCAGGCAGGACAACTATAAGCTGAGCGCAGAATATGGGGTGCGCCGGCGCGCGATGCTGAGCGCCGATTACGAGAGGGAGGAAATCCAGCGCGCGTATCGTGAGCGCGCCGAAACCTGGGAGGATCGTGTGCGACTCGGCTACTCAGATCGAGGATTCGAGTCGGTCACACTTCGGCTCGCGTACGAATATGGCAGCCGTCGCGGCAGTCAGTACATTTCGGACCCTTATAAGGATTTTTACACCGCTTCATTGCCGGCTTACACCGACACGCCGGGAAATGTGCTCGACCGGCTGCACAATTTGGAAGAACTGCGCAAGTACGATCTGGCTGACCGCAGGCAACAAGTGCTGAAGGCGCGGCTGAATTATTTTCCCCGTGTCGACGTGGATCTGGGAGCGACGCTGCAATCGAAAATCAGTACCTATCCCGCGGATTTCGGTCGCAGGGGTGAGCAAATACAAAATTCACTCGATCTTGACTTTACCTATCTGCCGTCGCCTCTCACCACGCTCAATATTCATTATTCCCACCAAACGTCCCGGATTCAGCAGGCCGGGGCGGCGGACGTTCGCAACGCCGGAGCCGCGGGTTGCGCAGTTCTGCCGCCATCGTGTTCCAACTCGTTCGGCGCACCTTTCAGCATCTACTCCGCTGACAGATATTGGAGCGCCGAATCTCGGGATCGCTCCGGCTTGTTCGGACTTGGGCTGAGGCACGATTTTGGAAAGACCAAGCTCGACATGAAATACAGCTATGCGTCGTCACATTCCCCGCTGGGGTACTCATACGCTTCGGCCAACGCTCTGGAGAGTCCCGCGTATGCGATGCAGGCAGGAAATGCTTTTCCTGACGTTAGCTACGAACAGCATTTGTTCGATGCGGGCCTGCGCTTCCCAGTTTCGCAACAGGCCACGATCCGGCTCTTCTACCACTTTGAAACGGGCAAGATCGCCGATTTTCACTACAGCGGCCTGGACGAAACTACAGTGGTCAGCAACCGGATCTATCTGGATTCTGGGCCAAGGAGCTACCGCGCAAACGTGGTGGGGGCATTTCTGCAACTGAAACTGTGACGGGAAGCGTTTCCAGCGCAGACGTGATTGTTCGCGGATTTCATGGCTCCAATCGCCGCCTTCTGCTGGCGGCTAGTAACCGTAATACGGGATATCCGGTGGGACGGCCGGAGCGGCGGGCGAAGAATCGCCTAGGCTGATCAGCACAAAGCTGTCGATGCGAGCGACCAAGCCATAATAGGACACGCCGGCGGCGGTGACGCCGGGGAGCGTCAGCGTGCGTTGTGAGGGATCGTAACGCGCCGGAGACGTAAGACCCGCCTGCGCCGGCACGGGAGAACCCAGATCGAGGACGACGATGCTGTCGAGGCGCACGATCACGTCCTTGTACTCCGTATCAAGGACTTGCACGCTGGGCAGCGTAAGGTATCGGGTCGAGGCATCGTAGGAAGCCGTCTGGGCCGAAGTGGGGGACGTACTGAAGGCGAACAATGCCGGCAGGAACAGCAGCTTTGTGCCAAACGCGATTGTCATGTTCCGTATCGACTGCCGGGATGGACGACACATATTCTCCTCCGGTGCTCGCGCAAGCTTGAACGGTCGCCGCGTGCCGGCCAGCGCCGGCTCCGCGGCAGGACCGGCGCGCTCTAGCGAAACGGCGTCGCTCCGGTCAAATTGAAGGCGTTGCTTGCCTCGGAAAAGCTCAGTTCGGCACTGTATGACGCGGTTCCAGCTAAGCCCGGCGTCAGGACTGTCTGGAGCGTCAATTTGCCATTGTTATACAGAGGCAATGCGAGGGTTCCGGAATTTTCCAGCAGTTGGGCCCTCAGCTCTCCGCCCGATGAAAGACTGCTGTGGATGTTGACGTACCAATTCCCCGCCAGCAGTTCCGCTTCTTGCGCCGCAGTAAGCGTCACCGAGCCCGTGAGCTTTCCGGCGTTTCCAGTCGGCTGGGTCGGGAGGCCGATTGCTACACCGGCGTTGGAACCCAGCGCTGCGGGGCCGTGAAAATGGGCTGCCGTTGCAGTGGCCTCAGGATTGAGTTGATAGACGATGCTGTACACCAGCGTCTTGGTGGCAGTGTCGTACAGCGCCGTGACGCTGCCGTAGCCGCTCGAACTCGGCACACTGGTCTCCTGTGTCGCGGTCAGCGGCAACGCCACATAGGCATAGACGTCTGCCCATGCGGACGCGGGAAACGCCAGCACAATGGCCGTCAATAGGCTAATCGGTGTTTTCATTCTGAACGATCCTCCATGGATATGGGAAAGCGAACGCGCTCCCTAGGGAGGAAACGTGCGAGGCGGGCTTCTTATTCCACCTGCTTGCGAATGACCGAATCGCACGTCGTTCCGCGCTGCAGCAGTGGACGTGCCGTGGTCGGGGTGAGTTTGGACCTCGCTCGGACGGCAAGAGCCGTTGACGGGGTGTGGCTGTGCGCAATCCTGCGAGGGGCCGGCTTCCTCGAAACCAGTCACGCGGAACTGGAACGGCGCAACTGAGCCCATCCGCTCTGCACGACGTTTAAGCAATTTGAAATGGATTGCGGTCCGAGCCACTTACCCGCCGGCCCGCCGGAGACCCGGGGCCGATTGGCCGGGGGGACAGTCTTTGAGCGACGCCATTGCCGCCCGACGATGCACCTATGTAAGAATGGATACGGTGGGTCCTGATACCGCTGCGGAGATTCGTCCTGAAAAGTTCCCATGTACACCGCTCTGAGGCGAGCAGGACCGCACGCTGGCCGGTTCATTTGCTGTCGGTGCTGCTTGGCATATTCATCGCCGCAAGTAGCGCGGGATGGGCGATCGCTCAGGGCGCGGCGCTCCGCGTCCCGGACGTGCCCTACGAACCAACCCCGCACAACGTGGTGGCGCAGATGCTCCGGCTCGCGCAGGTGCGCGAGGGCGACGTGGTCTATGACCTGGGGTGCGGGGACGGGCGCATCGTGATTGCGGCGGTCAGGGAGCGCGGGACGCGGGGTGTGTGCGTCGATATCGATCCACAACGCATCCGGGAGAGTCGAGCCAATGCCGCGGCGGCGGCGGTAGCGGAACGCATCCGTTTTCTGGAGCAGGACCTTTTTACGACGGAAATACGCGAAGCCACTGTCGTCATGCTTTTCCTCTGGCCGGAGGTAAACCTGAAATTGCGTCCCAAGCTGTGGCGCGAACTGCGTCCCGGCACGCGAGTCGTTTCGTACGTGCATGACATGGGCGATTGGAAGCCGCAGCGGACCATGACGGTGCAGGGCCGCTACGGCCCGCGCCCACTGTACCTGTGGACGATTGGGTCGGCGCCGGACCGATAGCGCACATCGATTTTGCAATCGGCAACACGGCTCTATAGAGCCCTCGTGCGAGGACGCGCGTGCTACCATTTGGAGCAACGCAATCCCGTCGACCGGATCCTCCGTGAACGTCGTCATCCTCGCTGCCGGCCAGGGCAAACGCATGCACTCGGATACGCCGAAAGTGCTTCACGCCCTGGCTGGGCGGCCGCTGCTCGCACATGTGATCGATGCCGCGCTCGAACTCGAGCCGCAGCGGATATGCGTGGTTTACGGCCATGGCGGTGAGGCGGTGCGCGAGGCCCTGGCCGCATCCACGGAATTGCGTGCTACGACCCCGATTACCTGGGTGTTGCAGGAACCGCAACTGGGCACCGGCCACGCGGTGCAGCAGACACTGCCCCACTTGATCGATGGCGTCCCGACCTTGGTGCTTTACGGTGATGTGCCGCTGATCCGTGCCGCAACGCTAAGGCGGCTTTGTGCGGCGGCGGGCGCCGGCATGGCCGTGCTCACCGTCGAGCTCGAGGATCCCAAGGGCTATGGCCGTATCGTGCGCGAGGGCGGCACGGCCTCCGGCGCCGTTTCGCGCATCGTCGAGCAGAAGGACGCAAGCCCATTCGAGCAGGCGATCCGGGAAGTGAACACCGGGATGATGGTAGTGCCCACGCCGAAGCTCAAGTCCTGGCTGACGCAGCTGAGAAACGACAACGTGCAGCGAGAGTACTACCTCACCGACATTGTCGCGCTGGCAGTCGCCGATGGTGTCGCCGTCTCGAGCGCGCAGCCGCACGACGTATCGGAGACACTCGGGGTCAACAACCGCAATCAGCTCGCACAACTGGAGCGCGCGTTTCAGGCACACGTCGCCGGCGAATTGATGGGCCGCGGCGTGACGCTCGCCGACCCGGCGCGTATCGACGTACGTGGGCGGCTCGCGTGCGGGCGCGACGTGGCCATCGACATCAATTGCGTGTTCGAGGGAAACGTTGACTTAGGCGACCGCGTGAGCATCGGCGCCCAGTGCGTGCTGAAGAACGTGCGCGTGGCCGCGGGAACGCGCATCGAGCCTTTCTGTCACATGGAAGACGCAGACATCGGCGCCAATTGCCGTATAGGTCCCTATGCGCGTGTCCGCCCCGGCACCGCGCTCGCCGAAGACGTGCACGTCGGAAACTTCGTTGAGGTCAAGGCGAGCCGCATCGGACGCGGCTCCAAGGCCAACCATCTTGCCTACATCGGCGACAGCGACGTGGGCAGCAGCGTCAACGTCGGCGCGGGAACCATCACCTGCAACTACGATGGCGCGAACAAGCACCGCACCGTAATAGAAGACGACGTGTTCATCGGTTCCGATACTCAACTCGTAGCGCCGGTGCGTGTTGGCCGCGGCGCGACCCTGGGCGCGGGGACTACACTGACTCGCGATGCGCCAGCGGGTCAACTCACCGTCTCGCGCGCGAAACAGGTGTCCCTGCCCGGATGGAAACGTCCGACCAAGAACAAGTGAACCGAGCGAGGGTCAAGCCATGTGCGGCATCGTTGGAGCTGTAGCCGGGCGCAACATTGTCCCGGTCCTGATCGAGGGCCTGAAGCGGCTCGAATATCGGGGTTATGACTCTGCCGGTGTCGCGGTTCTCAACGATCGCAATGCGACGCCCACGCTGCAACGGGTTCGTTCCACCGGCCGGGTCATCGAACTGGAAAAACTCGCGCTGGCGCAAGGGTTGTCCGGAACGATCGGCGTCGCCCATACCCGCTGGGCCACCCATGGTGTCCCCTCGGAGAACAACGCGCACCCACATATCTCGGGCGGCGTGTCGGTAGTGCACAACGGCATCATCGAGAACCACGACGAGATACGCGCGCGGCTGCGCCGCAAAGGCTATGAATTCGCCTCGGAAACAGACACCGAGGTTATTGCGCACCTGGTGCATTCCAACCTGCATGCGAGCGCCGGCCTGTTCGATGCCGTACGCAAGAGTGTTGCCGACCTGGTAGGCGCCTACGCTGTTGCCGTTGTTAGCGAAAACCATCCATCGAGCGTCGTGGTCGCGCGCCACGGTGCGCCGCTGCTGATCGGCATCGGTGAGGGCGAAAACTTCGCCGCCTCGGACGCCTCGGCGCTGGTCCAAGTCACGCCGCGCATGATCTACCTGGAAGACGGCGACTGCGCCGAGATCACTCGCGCGGGAGTTGCCATCACCGACGTTCTGGGACGGCCGTTGGAACGAGATGTGCATATCTCCGAACTCACGCCCACGGCGGCCGAGCTGGGGCAGTACCGCCATTTCATGGAAAAAGAAATCCACGAGCAGCCAATGGCGGTCGCCAATACGCTGGAAATGGTGACCAATGCGCACTCCGTATCGCCACAACTATTCGGCGCCGGGGCCGAGCGCGTGCTCGGCGATGTCAACGCGGTGCTGATTCTCGCCTGCGGCACCAGCTATCATGCCGGCATGGTGGCCCGATACTGGCTGGAGGGTCTCGCCGGTATTCCCTGCAGCGTCGAGATCGCAAGCGAGTACCGGTATCGCGACTCGGTCCCCAATTCGAAGGCGCTGGTGGTCACGATTTCCCAGTCGGGAGAAACCGCCGATACGCTGGCTGCTCTGCAGCATGCACGCAAGCTGGGACACGTGCAAACACTCGCGATCTGCAACGTGCCCGAATCGTCGCTCGTACGCGCATCGGGTCTGCGTTTTCTGACGCGCGCAGGTCCGGAGATCGGCGTCGCCTCGACCAAGGCCTTTACCACCCAGCTCGCCGCGCTGGTGCTGCTCACCATGGTACTGGCCAAACTGCGCGGCCGGCTTTCGCGCGATCGCGAGGAAGAATTGCTGCGAGCGCTTCGGCATCTGCCGACGGCGTTGCAAAACGTCCTGCACGTGGAGCCGCAGGTGAAGATGTGGTCCGAAAAATTCTCGTTAATGCAGCATGCGCTGTTCCTTGGCCGTGGCATCCACTACCCGATCGCGATGGAGGGCGCGCTGAAGCTCAAGGAAATCTCCTATATTCATGCCGAGGCCTATGCCGCGGGCGAACTCAAGCACGGCCCGCTTGCGCTGGTGGACAAGAACATGCCGGTGATCGCAATCGCGCCCAAGGACGCGCTATTCGAGAAGCTCAAGTCGAACCTGCAGGAAGTGCGCGCCCGCGGCGGCGAACTGCACGTGTTCGCGGACCAGGACACCAGGATGACTGGCGGCGATGGCATCCAGGTCATCCGCATGCCCGACCACGCCGGGTTGCTCTCGCCGATACTGCATACGATCCCGCTGCAGTTGCTGGCCTACCACGCGGCGCTGGATCGCGGCACCGACGTCGACAAGCCGCGCAACCTGGCCAAGTCAGTGACGGTGGAGTGACGGGAAGGCGCGCAGCCGCTGGAGCGACGGGGATAGCGGATGATAAATTTCGAAGAAAAGCGAGCAGCGGCCGCAGCTCATATTCGCCGGACCGTCGACGAAGTCCTGAAGGTTGCCCAGTCAGCGCGTGCCAGCGCGATGGTGGCGGGCGGCAGCAAGCCGCATGTTTCGATTTCCAAGCAGGTGAGCGATCTAAACGACGCTTACTTTCGCGCCATGCTGTCGGGCATCGAGTTCGCGACGCGCGGCCACTTTGATCACGGCCGCGAGTCGTACGGTTTCACCGAATGGATACTGAGAGGACGGCTCGTCGACGTCACGGTCCGGGCCAAGCAGGGGGATCCTGGATAGCAGCATTCGCCCGCGGCAATCGTATCCGCCGCACGCTACGTTACCGTGGATTCACGCTGGCGCCGCAGGCAGTCATCGCGGATCGCAGCAACGCGCTCGCGCACCAGGCCGCCGAAGTGGCGCATTCTTTCGACCTCTTCAGGAGTCAGCGGACCGCTGATCGCGTCCGTGAATGCCGGGCGCGCCTGCACTCGTTCCCACCAGGCGCGGGTGGCGGGTCGCCCGTCGGCGAAGAGATCCAGCAGCGTAAGGTAGTCGAGGCGCGCGACGTAAGGCGTGAGGTTGATGTCGGCGAGCGAGTACCCGCTCTGCAATATCCAGTCGCCGCCCGAGGCGAGCGACTGCTCCAGGTTGGAAAATGCCTTTTCGAATGCGGCCACGGCCCAAGTGACGTAAGGCGATTCAATCCCTTGCGCGTAAGTCGACATGAAGCGGTCGCGGCGCCTCGGGTCGCCCACGTTGCGAAAGCGCGTTTGACGCTGCTGTTCGGACATTTCCTGCATTGCCTGGCGGAACATCGCCGAGAAACTGATTTCGGTGACCCCTTCGTGCAATCCTTCGTCCACCGCTTTGCTCCACAGGCGCATGCGCGCACGCTCAAGCGGTTCAACGGGTACGAGCCGCGGAGCGGGATACACGTCCTCGAGATACTCGCAAATGAGCGTGGACTCGATGACTGGCGCCCCGTCGTGCACCAGCGTCGGTACCAGCCCCTTGGGGTTGAGCTTTAGGTATTCCGGGTTGTACTGCTCGGCGCGGAACAGATCCACGTTGCGCGTTTCGAAGGGAAGGCCCTTTTCGCACAGGGTCAGGCGCACTTTTTGTGCGCACACCGAATTGCCGTACTGGTACAGGGTGATCATCGCTTTCGCGAGGGCCGGCACCTTGTGTTTGGCTCAGGGTATTTCATACACGACGAATTCGTTCGTAATGCCGCGCAGCGTATGCCGCTGCGGCACGGGCGAAAGCCCGTGCGTGCCGAGCAGGCGTGCCGCGAGCGGATCGGCTACCACCGGCTCGGTAGCGAAGATCGAGC